>ERZ1027217.3-NODE-3-length-126392-cov-12.204794_pt1 | contig 126392 bp, 107 predicted proteins | sample MGYA00519268_ERZ1027217 | MGnify/ENA primary metagenome ERZ1027217 (study PRJEB26926, sample SAMN06164537) | human gut metagenome | biome: ENVO:00009003; feature: ENVO:2100002; material: ENVO:00002003 | host: Homo sapiens | place: USA | collected 2012 ...
GACATGCCATGGCATGTCCCTACTACATAACGACGCCATTCAAGCATTTACGACTGGTTAAGTTAGTGGCATTATGCCATGGCATGTCTGCTGACGCAACGCCCCTCATTAGCATGGCTTTTGGCGACATGCCATGGCATGTCCCTACTACATTAGAACGTCATTAAAACATTTACGACTGCTTAAGTTGGTGACATGCCATGGCATCAGCCCTACTGCGATGGGGGATTGTGCCTCGGAGTATATGGCTACGGATCAGGAGCTTGTAGAGCCAACATAATGTTTTTTTCGTAAATTTGCGCCATATAACATCAAAATCACGCGAAATGCGCTGCATATTCATCCCAATCATCACCGTCACGGTGACATGCTTCATCCCGTCGCCCTATGTGGCGAAAGATGACTACGCGCTAATCAACTATGCATTGCCTGACGACTGGTATGTGAGCACTCCTTTTGTCTTCAAAGATGAGAAAATCAGACAGGCAGAGGAGAAAGCGCGGATCGAGAGAGAAAAAGCCCGGCTAAAGGAACAGGAGGCCGCCGCTATCCAGCTGGCCAAAAATAGAGAAAAACATCGTGCCGACTCCATAGAGCGGGACCGGCGCGTCCAGGAGGTATATGACGCGATGATGTTTTACAATTTAAGGATGCAGAGATCAAACGACCGCCCCCTATGAGGCAATCGGCCGAGTGTTAAAAAAGCGCATCAAAGCAAAAAAATGCAATCAGGCTCAAACAACGCTGAAAATCTGACTGTTATAAAGAAAAACCTTATTCACCACACTGACACTTTATAACTATGATGACCGATGTTGTTATTCGCCAAGCCTCCCATGAGGACCTTGACACATTGCTGCAACTGCGCATGGAGGTCCTTCATAATTCAGGTCAGCTTAACTATGGCGACAGTGAAGAACTGGAAGAAGCAAGCTGGCACTACTATCAGTCGGCTCTCACCGACGGCTCGCATATCGCTTGCATAGCCACAGGTGACGGACGTGTGCTCGGTTGCGGAGGGATGTGTCTGCACTCGGAGATGCCCTCCTCATCCAATCCATCCGGCAAATGCGCATGCCTGATGAACATCTACGTGAGCCACGACGGACGCACCACAGATATCGGGCGCGACATAGTGGCATGGCTCATAGCCTATGCCCACCGCCAGAATATCACCAAAATATATCTGGAATCATCAGTGGCCGCGCGATACATGTTCCACTCCATAGGTTTCCGCTGCATGCCTGACATGATGATACTCACCGGCGAAGCCGGCTGAACGCCGATATACACAGCACCCTCTGACAATGCCGAAGGCGGAGCCGTAAAGCTCCGCCTTCGCTGTATATTCATCTGCCAGCCAGGAATCAGAATCCGAATGCGACATTGTCGACATACAGTGTCAGCCCCTCCGACCCGACATATGCCTCACCGCTGCCGGCGCTCATCATCACTATGGCATGCGTGGGGGTGGCATCGGCATCGTCCCACCCCTCTTCTATGACGGGGACCATCTTTCCCTTGGAGTTACGTGCATAGTATGAACGCTCCCTCGGAAGCAGTTTGAGCCATTTCTGATAGCCGGGCTGGGCGGAATAGTCACCGTAGTGCAGAGGAATCTGATGCCCGTTTTTCCATCCGCTGCCCACCTTGAAGCGTTCGCCGCCGGTAGCCACACGCTTGGCGTGTATATTGCCCTTGGCATCTTCCCATCTGCGCTGCAGGAACACGAACACCACAGCCGCATCACGGCCCGGAAGTGTCTTTTTGCCACCGAAGCCTGTAGCCTTGGTGCGCGTCAAAGACGCCGGCATATCCACCTTGTAGTCAAACACCAATGCTTTGGGACGCTTGGTATAGGGGATGCCCATCTCCATCTTGGCATACGGATTTTTGGTCGAAGTGATAGGTTCGAGCATCTGGCCGAGGAATATGGAGCCTGATACCATCACATCGAGATTGATGATGCCGAGCACCTTGAGCGTCTCGATTTTGCTTGTCAGCTTGGCACAGCGGTCAGAGCCGCTCCTGACATCGGGATACACGGCATTGCTGCCCTTGCTTATGCCGCTTACATGGGCATATACATTGCTCGTGCCCCACGGCGAGCCGCCTAATGGAGTGTATGCTTTGTTTTCGCCGGAGATGACAGTGTTGGGGCCTATCTCGTAGATGGTGCGTTTGTTACCGCCTATGACACGTGACTCGCCCACTGTGCGAGTGACCCACGAGTTCATGTCGCCGTACTTTATCTTCTCAAGGCGCAGCTGCGCAGCCTGTGAGGCCACGCCGGAGGCTATTGTGAGTGATATTATCGATGTGATTGCTATTCCGTATCTCATGTCATTTCAGTTTTGTAAATCTGTATTTTATCATCTCGCCGTCGGCGTTTTCATAGACAAGGGTCATATCCGACGATGTGAGCTGCGCCACATCCATGACCAGTATCTGACCCGAGGGAAGATGCAACCCCGACGGAGGGCAGAACGGCGAGCCGCCTGCTACCCCGTCGGCATTCTTATATGTGAAGTTGAGGCTGATGACGCGGTCCTGGGTCACCCACTCCCATGTGCCCATATTCTCAGCCCGGTCATGGTGGGGATACACCGTCATTATGCTGAGGTTGTGATTCTGGAAGTTCCACGTCATATTGTGGCCATATGAAGCATCAGGAGTGCCGTCGACTGTTATTTCCTGAAGCGTCCATGAACCAAACAGCGGTCCTATGTCGCCATTATTGTGTGTGCAGCCGGTCACCACGGCCATCATTATGGTCATTACGGCGAGCGGTCGGAGATATTTTGCTAATCTATGGAGTGTCATTTGCCGTTGAGTTTAAGAAGTCCGTCATATGATATGGTCACCATGCCGCCGACACTGTTGCCGGGCATCTGGCCGTGGTCCAGACCGAAAGCACCCGTAAGCTGCAGCCCCTTGACCTGCGGTATGCGCCACCAGGCCTCGGCCATCAGCATTGTAGAGTGCACGGGAGCCTTGAGAGGCTCATAGGATGAGCCCAAAGCCTTTCGCCATCCGAATTTAAACTTATAACCTGCGTTTTCCGACAGCGTACCGCGCAGAGCCACGTGTACGCCCTTGACACGGTTGAGGAGATACTGGGGGTATCCGTCACGGTTATATATCGGACTCATCACCATAGGGTTACCGAGACCCATGCCGAGATTGGTGTAGGCATTGTAATAGCCGCTGTTGTAGTAATTGTCGGCACCTGTGCTCTGATACGGTATGTCCGCGCCCTGGAAGTGCGGAGCAAAATGTATCGGGCCGCTGTGGTTGGTCAGGTCAAGATACTCTATGACCGCACCGTCTATCCACCAGGGGTTGGCAGATTTGTATTCCAGCCCCCAAAGACCGTCCCAGCCATTGTGTTTCGACATGCCGCTGCCATCTTCCCAAAGCCACTGGAAGTAGACCTTGAGTTCGTGGCCCGAACGCAGTCTGTAACGCGCCTGAAAATCCCAGGAGCCGAGCAACGCTCCCTCGTAGAAGTCGTCGCCATTGTCAGGGGTAGGTATGAGCATCTTCCAGTAGTCGGATATAGACGAGCCGTGCTGCTCCACCGAATACAGTTTCCCACGGGAATAATGATAGGTGGTGCCTCCGAAATCGCCGGCTATCTGCGCTCCTACGGTCACCGAAAACGGCTTGTCGGGATTGCTGCGGAAATATATGTTTTTGTAGCTGTAAAGCTGGTTACGTGTGATATGGTAGTTGTAGAAATTATAATGGTTTTCAAGCCACTTGTTCTGCACGAACCAACCATAGGAAATCACACCCTTGATTTGCGCCCATTTGTTGGTGAACGGTATGTCCTGGAAATCTATGAATCCGGCCATAATCTGCGGTACGGGACGCGCATTGGCGCTGTGCACCATATCGCCCGACGACAGGTCGTCGTCAAGCAGAGGCGATCCTGACTGCCTCATGCCGCCCTCTATATACACACCCCGGAATTTAAAGCCGGCCCAAGCCTCCTGTAGCCATATGGCGGCCGGGCGTGCATCACGTGTTCCCCACTGCGGATTAGCCCCCTGATGAAATATGTCATAGGATGTGGCGGATGTCCAGCCGCCTACAGCCCGGAGTCCGTAGCTCCATGTCACGCGCTTCGAAAGGTCGTAATCACGTGACGCCCCGATGTTAAGAAGCACATTGTCGCTCTGGGTCAATGTGCCCCATCGGTTGGCACCGAAGTAGTATGGAGCAAACGAGCCCGACGATGTCTCTACCGTCAGCGAAGCGTCATAATTAATGTTTTCTTCTGCCGCGACATATGCCGGCATCACGATGCCGCACAACGCGCAGACCAACAGATATCGCAAATTCATCGGTAAGTAATTATAGTTATCATATTGACAGTCATATCTGCCCAAACACCTTGCGAAGAGCGCGAGGGTAGATATCCATCTCCACGTGGTGGATTTTTGCAGCCAAAGACTGCGGTGTATCTTCATCAGACACTTCGACAGTGCCTTGGAGCACGATGTCTCCCTCGTCCATGATGTCGGTGACAAGATGCACGGTGGCTCCGCTCTGCTTCTCGCCCGACTCTATGACAGCCTGATGCACACGCATGCCATACATGCCGCGGCCACCGAACTTAGGGAGCAAAGAAGGATGTATATTAAGCATCCGGCCTTTGAAACGCTCCACAATCATCGGATGCACCTGCCGCAAGAAACCTGCCAGCACGACAAAGTCCACGTCATGATTGTCAAGCACATCGAGAATCACCTCGGGACGCTCGGCCCAGACACTGTTATCAAATGTAAGCGAAGGGATGCGGAGATTCCGCATCCTCTCGTGTACACCTGCATCAGCTTTGTTGGCGAGAGCCACAACCACACGGGCGGTAGCATCGTCTTGAAAGCTTTTTGCTATGTTTTCTGCATTTGTCCCTGAACCGGAGGCAAATACTGCTATATTGTGCATGCTTTATGCGTGAGCAGGAACGTCGCCGAAACGGTTAGCGGTAGGTTCACTGGGCTGGCAGCACCATACAATCCAGAGGATTATGCCTACGAGAGGTATGAGGGTGATAAAAGCCCAGCCGCCACCCTTGCCTATGTCGTGCATGCGACGCCAGCAAAGTCCGAGACCCGGCAGTAAAAGGGCGAGATAAGCGATGTTACCTACATAGTTGAAGAAGCTCGCCATAATGCCGAGGATGCTGAACACGCAGCCTACGATGAAGAAGAAGAGAGCAAACCACCAGTACTCTGCACGTGTGGCACGGCCTGAGAAGTTACAGTAATTTTCGAAAGCTTTTTTCACAGCATCAGAAAATGACATAGAAGGAGCTGGAGTGGGATAATAATTTTGGCCCATAAACTTAATTGATGAATAAATGTATAAAAAGGCTTGCTTTGAGATTAGCCAGATTAAACGACGCCTGTCAGTCAGCCGGACGATACTCCACAGGCAGGTCGGCACCGTCAGAGTCAGACGCACCTGAAGCAACCGAAGATACAGAGTCAGCCACAGCCACACTGTCGGTCGGGGCTTCCTCAGCCGAAGGCTCTGTGGTCAGCTCCTGACCATTGAGAGCGTCATATTCCGACAGGCGGTTGCGAAATTCCTTGTAAAGAGCCTCAAAATCAGCGGCAGGATTGATTTCGCGCGCCTGCTGCATCGCTGCCAGCATGCCGTCGCGGTCACGCTGCATCGACAGGTCATACACATCGACATATTTCCTAATGGTCACCAGGTCCTGCTCGCGGTCATCATTGCGCGAAGCTTCATTGTGTATGACGAGGTAGGCAAGCAACACGGCCACCGACTCGTTATTTGACAGGTCATCGACATCAAGAGCCAGCGAATCGGCTATGGAGGTTACACGAGGGATATCCACCACCTTCATGGCTTCAAGAAGATGGGTGTTGCGCAGTTCCTCCTGCACAGATTCCGACTCGTCGGACTTGTCGCCGCCGCATGCTGACACCGCCACTGCCATGACAGCAATGCCAAGGACCTTCAATGCTTTATTTTTCAGAGATGAACACATTCTGATATATTCGTAGCCGTACATTGACATATGTTTTCTTATATAATTGATATGCGCAAAGTTAATAATAATTTTTCACATTTCAACTCTATTTAACAATTGTCCCCCACGTATGCCCCTATGTCAGCAGATAGGACACTCATTCCATGGCATAATCAGGGGGAGCCAGGATAGATCTCATGCGCTTGGGGTCATTGATGACCTCCACGGCACGGAGATATATCGGGTTGAGCGGATTGGCTATCTGATAGTATGCACTGCTGTCAAACAGGTCACGGCCTATCAGAGCCTTGACTATCGTGGAGAGATAGTCACGCGAGGCAGACACCTGATCAGGCTGGGCTTTCACACTGTCGGCCACAGCCATGCTGTAAAGGTCAGCCAGCATGGCATCGGTCACCTTAAATCCGTGGATGAACTTATCCACCGTATTGAAGTCTGATTTAAGCTGCTTACGCCGACTGTCGACATATTGCAGACAAAACCTGTTGAGTACCCCCTTGGCCACAAGGTCGCGGTAATAAGGGGTGACACGTGTAGTGTCAAGAGCCACGAAGATGTCAGGAGTGATGCCACCGCCGCCATAGACCACCCTGCCGTTGCGAGTGGTGAAACGCAGCGAATCAGGGTGCGACACTGCGAGTGTCGAATCCGTCAGCTCGCCGCTCTGCAATCGGCGGTAGACGTCCTTATTATAATCATCTTCGCCGTCGGCATAGGGTTTCTGGATGCTGCGGCCTGACGGAGTGTAATAGCGAGAGGTGGTCAGGCGTATCATTGAGCCGTCGGGAAACGGGAATGGTCGCTGCACCAGCCCCTTGCCGAATGTACGGCGTCCGATTACCACGCCTCGGTCATTGTCCTGGAAAGCGCCCGAAAGTATCTCACTGGCCGAGGCCGATGACTGGTCAACCATCGTTACGACGTCAATGTCACGATACGGGCCGGTAGATACGGCGTTGAAATAAGCCGGGTGCACCCTGACGCCTTTAGTATATACTATTTCGTCGCCCTCGTTGAGAAACATCTGTGCCACACCAACGGCAGCGTTCATATATCCGCCGCCATTGCCCTGCAGGTCAATGATGAGACGCTGCATTCCCTGCTTTTTCAGGGCTTTAAGCGCGTCCTTGACCTCCTTCTCGGTGCTCTCGGCAAAGCGTACTATCTTGATATATCCGGTGTGGGGATCGGCCATATAATGCGCATCCACGCTGTAGATAGGTATTTCGTCACGGGTGACCACAAAGTCTATCAGCTCCGAGACGTTGCTGCGGCGCACCTGCATCATCACCTTGGAGCCTTTGGGGCCGCGCAGAATCTTGCGGACATCAGACGTGGAGAGGCCCGCACCTGACATCAGGGTGTCATTAGCCATGATAATGCGGTCACCGGCCAGCAGACCGACCTTCTCACTCGGGCCTCCGATAGTCGTGCTGACCACAAACAGCGTGTCACGGAGCATGTTAAACGATATACCCACCCCTGAGAAACCTCCGCTGAGAGTTTCGGTCATCTCGATGGTCTCCTCACGGTTAGAATACGTCGAGTGCGGATCAAGCGTGCGGAGCATGCTGATTATGCCCTCCTCAACTGTGCGGTCTATATCGATGCTGTCAACATAGTAATTTTCAATAATACGCTCGGTCAGACGGAGCTTCTGCTCGGGAGAAAACACAAACGGCTGCTCGGGGGCTTTGTTTTTAGCCGATACAGCGAAAGTCAAAGCGGCTATGAGAGCCGCCACAAACATATGATGGTATTTCATACTCTATTATATCTCTAAATTGTCAGATTATGATATGTCATGGGAGAAAACGGCTGACGTCATGCCCGAAATGTTCAAGTTCCCTGACGATGCTCGAACTTACGCTCTCCATCTCAGGCAGCGTGTAGAGCAACACCGTGTCAACACCGCACAACTGCCTGTTGACATCAGCGATGGAACGCTCATACTCGAAATCCACCGTGTTACGGACACCGCGGACTATGGCACACGCACCTGTCTGGCTGACGAAATCCGCCGTCAGACATGAGTAGGATGCCACCTCCACCTCCGCCATTTCGGGATACACACGTCTGATGGCCGCCATGCGCTCCTCCACCGAACGGCAGTCGGATTCCTTGGATGGATTATAGCCGACAGCCACTATCACACGGTCAAACAACCGCAGTGCGCGGTCCACAATCGACTTATGCCCTATGGTAAACGGATTGAAGCTACCGGGAAACAGAGCGATGCGGCACTTATCAGTCTTATACATCGTTTACGGTTATGATATTTGCGAGTCATCCTCTACCACGAGGTTCTCGATGATGAAGTTCTGGCGGTCCATGGTGTTCTTGCCCATGTAAAATTCGAGCAGTTCGCCCACCTGGTCCTCCTTGCGCAGTGTCACCCTGTCAAGTCGCATGTCAGGGCCGATGAAACCACGAAACTCCTCGGGGGAAATCTCCCCGAGACCTTTGAATCGTGTTATCTCAGCATTGGTGCCGAGCTTGTTGATGGCACTGATACGCTCCTCGTCGGTGTAGCAATAATACGTATCGTCCTGCGCCCCTTGCCTTGATGCCTTGCCTGAGCGTCGTGCCGTCTTCTTGTTGCGGACTCGGAATAATGGCGTCTGCAACACATAGACATGTCCCTTCTTGATGAGGTCGGGATAGAATTGCAGGAAAAATGTCAGCAGAAGCAGCCGTATGTGCATGCCGTCGACATCGGCATCGGTGGCTATTATCACCTTATTATATCGGAGGCCTTCGATGCCGTCCTCAAGATTGAGAGCGGCCTGTAGGAGATTGAACTCCTCATTTTTGTAGATAATCTGCTGGGTCAGCCCGAACGTGTTGAGAGGCTTGCCGCGCAGTGAGAACACAGCCTGAGTGGCCACATCACGGATTTTAGTGATAGATCCGGCTGCCGAGTCACCCTCGGTGATGAAGATTGACGACTCGCGCATCTTCTCTTCATCGCCACGGCTGTCGTTGAGATGTATGCGGCAATCAAACAGCTTCTTGTTGTGGAGATTTATTTTCTTCGCTTTCTCACGCGCCTGTTTGGTCAGTCCGGCCATGGCCTTGCGGTCACGCTCGCTCTCCTGAATCTTCTTCAGAAGCACCTCGGCCACGTCAAGATTGCGGTGAAGATAATTGTCAAGCTCTTTCTTGACGAAATCGCCCACAAACTTGGCCACGGTAGGGCCGTCAGGGCCTATGTCACGCGACCCGAGTTTGGTCTTGGTCTGCGACTCAAACACCGGCTCCTCCACCTTGATGGCAACAGCGGCCACCATACCGTTACGCACGTCTGACGGCTCGAAATTCTTGCCGTAATACTCTTTTATGGTGCGGCTGACCGACTCCTTGAAAGCGGCGAGATGTGTACCGCCCTGTGTGGTGTGCTGACCGTTGACAAACGAATAATACTCCTCGCCATACTGCGGCGCGTGGGTGATGGCTATCTCTATGTCATCGCCCGTGAGATGGATTATGGGATACAACGGCTCTTTGGTCATCACATCCTGCAGCAGGTCAAGCAGACCGTGTCGCGATATGTAGCGTTTGCCATTGAATATGAGAGCAAGCCCGGTGTTGAGGAAAGTATAATTCTTAATCAGCGGTATGACATACTCGTCACGATAATGGTAGTCACGGAATATGGTATTGTCAGGGGTAAACTGCACCAATGTGCCGTCAGGCTCATCAGTATCCAATATATCGGTCTCCTCTACAATGTCACCCTGCGCATATACTATGCGCTTCATCTTGCCGTCACGGTGGCTCGTGATGATAAACGAAGTAGACAAAGCGTTGACTGCCTTGATGCCGACACCGTTGAGACCCACAGACTTCTTGAATGCTGCCGAATCATACTTGGCGCCCGTATTCATCTTTGACGACGCATCCACCAGTTTGCCCAACGGTATGCCGCGGCCATGGTCGCGCACAGTCACCGTCGTGTCGGTCACTGTCACCAGTATCTGCTTGCCGTATCCCATCATATATTCGTCGATGGAGTTGTCAAGCACCTCCTTAAGGAGTACGTATATACCGTCGTCACAGTTGGAGCCATCGCCTAATTTGCCTATATACATGCCCGGACGGCGACGTATATGTTCCTTAGGGTCAAGGGTTATGATGTCGTCTTCGGTATAAGCCGAAGTGTCGGCAGCCATCCCCCGGGATGTATCGTTCATCGGCTCAAAGAGGTCTGCGGTATCGTCCATGTGATGATTTTCGGGAGAGTCGGATGATTCGGTATTTCGGGTCATTTATTCTTGCTGTATTTTGCATATGCTCGTGCCATGCGCGTATGATAGCCGCGACGCGCATACGACGGACCGTTGTAGCCCCGGGCAAAAGCAGCCCAGTTTTTGGCCTTCAGTTGCTTGTCGAGCTTTGTAGTCTTGAGAAATTGGGCAAAAAGTTCCAGCTGGTCACGTTCAGAACGGCTCATGCGTTCAACGAAATCATTGATGCTGCTCGCACCGCACTTGCGCCAGTTGAAGCCGCCAATCTGAAACATACCCCAGAAAGTGCCTTCGATAGCCGTGCGCTCGTCGATAGTGCGGGCTGCCCTGAGACGCGCATGCTGGGCTTTCTGCCGTGAGCCATATTTGCGGGCCGACGGAGCATTGAACACCAGCGGATGCGACTTGCGGTATTTTGACAGATTCACACCGTTGCGGCGGCAAAACTGGGTGAACATAGAGAAGTCAAAATTAATCAGCGGCATGCCGGGAGCCGAGAAACCCTGATGGGTCGGGCCGGCCTCGATTTCCACTACGGCCTTCACAGCTGCAGTCTCTACACCCAGCATCTCAGCCACCTCTTTATAATCATCCTCGGTCAGACGGAGTATCTCACCCGTAGCCGCAGCATCAGCTTCAGCGGCAGCCATGGCGTCGTCAATCCGGGTAGAGTCCTGAACTGACGGTACAGCCTGTGTCGTCTCGGGGCGATGATGCCTGACACGCTTGCGTGCATTGCAATCAGTAGAAATCAGTGCAAGCACGATAGATATAAAGAGGAGTTTTTTCATGCGGACAGGGGCATATCTTACTGTAGGGCCGCAACTGTAAGATTTTGACAGGCCGTGATGCGGACAAGTCAGCAGTCGCGACCCTACAATATTAATTTATGATGTATATGCCTACGTGATTACGCTTTGTCCTGGGCAACCTTGGTCAGAGTCAGCTTAAGCTGCTCCCAGAAACGCTCTACTGTAGGGATATGCATCCTCTCGGACGGAGAGTGCACGTCACGGAGTGTGGGGCCAAACGAAACCATGTCGAGATGCGGGAATTTCTGCAAGAACAGGCCGCATTCCAGACCGGCATGTATAGCGGTGATTTCGGGAGTGACACCATATAATTCCTTATATGCGTCGCGAGCCTTCTCCATAATGGGAGAATTCATGTCAGGCTGCCATCCGGGGTAACCTTCGCCCTGCTTGACCTCCGCTCCGGCGAGGGTAAACAGAGCCTTGACCTGATTGGCGATGTCAAATTTGCGTGACTCGACAGAGCTGCGCTGGCTGGTGGTGACGAGAATCTTGTTGTCCTCAACCATCTTGACTGAAGCGAGGTTGGTCGAAGTCTCTACGAGGCCCTGAAGCTCACGGCTCATGGAGATGACTCCATGGGGAGCCGAGTATATGGCACGGATAAGATTAAACGATGTGGTCTGGTCTATCACAAACTCAGGCTTGTCGGTGCTCTCAAGAGTGAGCTTCATGCCTGTCTCGAGACCCTTGTACTCGTTTTCAAGCACGGCGATATATTCGTTGAATGCCACACGCACTTCCTCCTTGCGCGATGTGTGCACGCCAAACACGGCATGGGCAGCACGAGGGATAGCGTTGCGCAGATTGCCGCCGTCAATCTCGGCAATCACCACTTCGTGGCGCAGCGACATGTCATAGAGGAACCGGGCAATGATTTTGTTGGCATTGGCACGTCCGAGGTGTATGTCGCCTCCAGAGTGGCCGCCGAGCAGACCTGATACATCGGCCTTGAAATAGATGAAATCTGTAGGCGCAAACGAACGGCCATAATGGAATGAAGCCTGGGTGTCGATGCCGCCGGCACATCCGATGAAGAGCACTGCATCATCTTCCGAGTCAAGATTGAGCAGGATGCTGCCCTGTATCATGCCCTCGCCAAGGTTGTAGGCACCGGTCAGGCCGGTCTCCTCATCGACGGTAAACAGAGCCTCGAGCGGACCGTGAACATAGTCCTTGTCGGTCAGCGCGGCGAGCGAAGCAGCGATGCCTATGCCGTTGTCAGCACCGAGAGTGGTACCGTCGGCTCTGAGCCATTCGCCGTCAACGATGGTCTTGATGGGGTTGTTGTCAAAATCGAAGTTCTTGTCATTGCTCTCGCACACCATATCCATATGGGACTGGAGCACCACCATAGGGGCATTTTCATGGCCCGGAGTGGCAGGGACAAACATAGCCACATTACCTATGGCATCTGTCTTTACCTCTATATCGTGTTTCTTGGCAAAATCAAGAAGGTATTGGCGGATTTTCTCCTCCTTTTTCGATGGTCTTGGCACCTGATTGATTTCGTCAAAAATTTCAAACACTCGTGCCGGTTTAAGGTCCTTGATAGTCATAACGTGAATATATTAGTGGGGTTATGTTAATTTTTCTAATTTAAAGCACACTAAGGTACAAAATAAAATTCACTTGTCTGCAAAAATCATCTAAATTTTATAACTTTGCAACGCTAATAACATTATTTCAGACATTCCTTATTCATTTCAATGAAAAATCACTTAGCGATTGCTGCAACCGGTATGGTTGCAATGCTCTCCACCGCATTAGTCGGTTGCTCAGGAGCAGCCGACAAATCTGCCGGCTCCAATGACAAAACAGCGGCTTCCGACAGCATCAAAAGCGGTGTGACACTCAACATCCGCTACATTGACGCCGACTCAGTAAGTGCCAATTATAATCTTGCCAAGGACTTCAAAGAAGCCGCCCTGCGCACCTACAGCAAAATCGAATCCGCGCAAAACAGCCGCGCTGCCGAGATACAGCGTCTCGGTCAGAAGATCGAACAGAATATGCGCAGCAACTATTACGTAGGCAAGGAATCAGAATATGAAGCCGACGTGCGCCGCCTCAACAAGATGCAGCAAGACGCCGAGACATATATGGCCAACCTGCAGCGCACATCTCAGCAGGAGATGGCACAGCAGCAGGTAGAGCTTAACGACAGCCTCGAATCCTTCCTCAAGGAATACAACAAAAAGAAGGGTTACGACGCTATCCTCTTCAAGGCCGCAGGTGCATACTTCAACCCGGCTCTCGACATCACCAAGGAGGTGACCGCCGGACTCAACGCCCGCTACAACAAGGTCGAGAAGAAGAAATAACCAAGGCATCCCGACGGCACATCCTCCAGCCACGCCGCAGAGGATGGCCGACATATGAAACCTGACAGGGACGAGGCTGACGCTTCGCCCCTGTTATCGTCAAGACATCCCATCAACCCGAGTGCTTGCTACCTCGTAAAAAACAAGAACAATGCTACAGGAATCCCTCCAACCCACTACCCTCTCCTCATTAGGTCGCGAACGGTTCTCGCTGACCTTCCTGTTACTCACAGTAACTTTCTGCGTCTGCCTGATAATCTCCAATCTGATGGAAATCAAGACTGTAGATTTGGGCTTTATGACCATCACGGCCGGTGTTGCCGTGTTTCCCCTGTCATACATAATCAATGACTGTCTGGTGGAGATATACGGTTTCCGCAAGGCGCGTCTCGTGATATTTCTCGGATTCTCCATGAATCTGCTGACAGTGCTGCTCCTCCACCTCGGCCTCTGGCTTCCCGGCTCCGAGACATGGACCGAGCAAGAAGCCATGGAGGCGATATTCGGTGCTACACCGCGTATATTATGCGCATCCTTCACGGCTTTTCTCGCCGGCTCGCTGACCAATGCCTGGGTAATGGCCAAGATGAAGCAGTCAGCCACCTCTGACGGCAGAAACGCCACATCGGCCACACGCTTCTCCGCACGTGCCATACTCAGCACCATATGGGGCGAAGGGATAGACAGCATCATCTTCTTCCCGATGGCATTTGCCGGTGTGCTCCCATGGGGCGCCATCATATCTCTCATACTGACCCAGACGGTGCTTAAGACCGTCTACGAAATAATCGCGCTTCCCCTGACCGTCATGCTCGTCAAGAGGCTGCGCCGCCTGGAATATTCACCCATCATATCCGCTTCACGATGATATACGACGGACAAGACATAGACATGGTATGGATTGACCTTGATGACACTCTGATTGACTTCAAAGGGGCATCACGTCAGGCACTCCGCCAGATATATGCCGACGAACGCCTTGACCGCTTTTTTCCCTCGCCAAAGGCGTGGGAGACATCATACGAGAAACACAACTACCATCTGTGGCAGCTCTACAGCGGAGCACAGGTTGACCAGGCGACTCTGCGCATGGAGCGATTCCGTCTGCCCCTGACAGAAGCGGATGTGGCGGACGAGATAGCACGCGCTATGTCGACACGCATGGATCCGGTGTATCTCGGCTATCTGGCCGAGGCCTCCGTATTGCTCCCCGGGGCCATGCCCCTCATAGATTCCCTGAAAGGGATGGGGCTGCCCATAGGCATACTCAGCAACGGATTCACAGAAGTGCAGGAGCATAAACTGAGAGTGACAGGCCTTGACAAGGTGATAGACATAATGGTGCTGAGCGATGAAATCGGCATCAACAAGCCCAACGTAGCACTGTTTGATCATGCGATGAAACGTGCCGGACAGAGCGTCCCGTCGGCGCAGCTGATGATTGGCGACAATGCCACCACCGACATAGCCGGCGCGATAAGTGCCGGATGGAACGCCATCCTTTATGACCGTTCGCTGCCTCTGCTCCACACCCGTGGCAAGGGCTACCACATGGTAAGCGACCTCGAGCACATACCGTTTTTGCTCAGTCACAACGATTAGACATACTTTATATTCCATCAAGCACTCAATCTTATTACATTAATATTATGAGACTTTACCCACTGGCAGTTGCCGCTTCAATACTTACATGTGTATCATTCAGCGCATGCTCAAGCGATGATGAATCCGACATGCCTGAAAGCCCGCAATCTGACGTAAAGACAGTCAGAATCACAGCGGTAGAATACAATCCGGCTCCCGGCCAATTTGTCAACGAGATGCCGGCCTATCTTCCGGGCATGACTCGCGAACAGATGCAGGCAGCAGCCCTGTCGGCCATACAAAGCGGCCGTGGAGTGTCGCTCGGTGCATTCGGTGGACATATCATCATGACGCTTGCCGAACCTATCAAGCACCGCGAAGATGGAAAGGACCTCAAGGTACTGGGCAATGCTTTCAGGGGGAGTGCCGAGCCTGGAGTCGTGGAAGTTTCTGCCGACGGCACTCAGTGGTATCCTCTTTTCGGACAGTATTGGGTGGATGCCGAGCGTGATTTCAATATAACGTATCATCGTCCTGAGCCTGATGCAAGCCCCGAACAATACATACGCTGGACGTCGACCTCGGGCTGGAGCGGATGGATGATGCGCAACCCCGGCTTCCATACCGACCACTCTTATTTCCCTGAATGGGAAGATGGAGCTACCACACTCACCTTCAATGCCATCAAGTTACCGAAAAACTGGACGATAGAGAGCGCAACAGGCAATTATTTCGGGATAGCATGGTGGGGTTATGCCGATTCTTACCCTAACAATGATGACGAAGCGTGGCTCAATCTCTCCAACGCTGTGGATGAAAACAACAGCCGTGTGAGTGTCGACAATATCCGCTATGTCAAGGTCACAACGGGAGTAATCAACAGCAACCCTGTGACAGGCGAATGCTCCACCGAGATAATGGGCATCCAGATAAAGAACGATTAACGGTCTAACACTTATGCTACGCTTTCTCTCCCTGACTCTAAGCACGCTTATCGTCATCATATCCGGCTCAGCACCGGCTGCTCAGGCAGCAGAGCTGGTCAGACTTGACCATGCCGTATCGGCAGCTGTCAATGATACCGCCAGGCAGCAAGCCATACTTGACTCACTGCGCCCTGCCATCGATGCGATGGCTAAAATAGGCATATTGGAGAGCCCCGACCTGCATGGCATGGAACAGTATGCCGAGAGCCGCGCGTTTAAATTCTTTGAGCCGGAGGTAGAGGCACGGCTTGACAGCGCAGCCCTTACGTGCAGTATTGACACCACCTTGCTACGCTTGCCTGTCATCCTGCCGGGCTTCAATACACCCCGACATATCTACGGTATTATCACCCCCTACAATCAGGCCGTGATGAATGTCGACTCGGTGATGCTTGTAGGTCTCAACCATTATTTAGGAAAGGATTTCGGAGCATACAGCTATTTTGAACCGTACATACGCCGCCAAAAAGACTCACGGCTTGCTCCTTATCACGTGGCAGAGTCACTTGTGCAGCAAAGTTACCCGATGCTTGCCGACAGCACCACCACAGCTCTCAGCCATATGATACATGACGGTGCCGTAACGGCTGCCGTCATGGCCTCCGTGCCCGAGCCTTCGCTTGCCGATGCCGGCGGATGGACTGCCGAAGAGCTGCAATGGCTTAAGCAGCACGAGAAGGAGCTGCTGCAAGACATCAGAGAGAAAAAGATAATTGAATCTACCGACCCGAAAATCATATCACAGCTGCTTGCCCCCTCGCCCGGCACATTAATGTTTGAGAACCATGCCCCGGGTCGTACAGGACGCTACATCGGTTATCGCATGGTACGCTCATATCTTGATTCAAATCCGTCAGCCACTATTGCCGACTTACTGATGCCATCGGGCTACATAGACAAGGCCACAGTAATAGCGCAAAATTACGCTCCCTGACTACGCACCGATCCACGGATAAAGAATACAACGAATCCGCATCCCATATAAGCCGGAATTTCGGCTCAGGGTTGGAGGAGGTGGATGGCGGTAATCAGGGCGGTGGTGGTGGACTGGTCGATGATGCGTGAACGGTTGCCTCCGAAATGCCAGGTGGTGATGACCGGAGCCTTGCCACGGAGAGAGGCTCCGATGACTACCGTGCCTACAGGTTTGTCGGGTGTGCCTCCGCCGGGGCCAGCTATGCCGCTTGTAGCCATGACGAGGTCGGCACCACAGGCAGCATGTGCGCCACGGAGCATCTCGGCCACAGTCTGCTCGGAAACGGCTCCATGTTGCTCCAAAGTATCAGGGCTGACTCCGAGCACTCGCATCTTCACATCGTTGCTGTAACTGACTATACCCCCCGTCATCACATCGGAACATCCGGGAATGGCGGTGATTTCATGGGCTATATTTCCACCTGTGCAGCTTTCGGCAGTGGCGATAGTCAGGCCCTTTGCCCTTGCTGCTTTTATAAGCACCTCAGGGAGAGGAATATCCTCTGTAGCCACGACATGACTGCCGAGCAGCGCAATCATCTTGGCATATTCGCGGTCAAGCTCCTCACTCAAAGCGGCTGCATCGGGCGATTTGCCGTCAAGACGCAGCCGTATCAACCGGGCTTTGGGGAGATAGGCTATATGGAGATGCGGAGGAAGAGCGTCCTCCCACTCGGCAAGCGTCATGGCTACACGGCTCTCGCTCAGATCGGCTACAAGCGCCACGCGGTGGTCAAGAGCGACATCAGACGGGAAACGGCTGAGCAGACGCGGCAACACGCTGCGCTGCATCATGGTCAGCGTCTCATGCGGCACTCCGGGCATGGATACAAGCACTTTACCGCCGCGCTCAAACCACATCAGCGGAGCTGTGCCGACCTCATTCTGGATGACTTCACACGATGTAGGCACTATGGCCTGTGCACGGGTGAGGTCATTGAGTTCGCGGCCATTGCGCGTCATCACAGAGATGACATTTTCAAGCACAGCCGCATCTTCGCGCAACTCACCTCCGAAATAAGCAGTCAACACTCCCTTGGTGATGTCATCTTTTGTCGGGCCGAGACCGCCTGTGGTCAGCACAACATCCGTAGCCGCAAATGCGCGGTCTATGGCCTGACGGATAGCATCGGCATCATCAGCCACGACCTGCACATTATCGAGTTTCCACCCATATGGGTCAAGCATACGGGCTATGGCACCGCTATTGGTATCGGTGACCTGGCCAAGAAGCAGTTCGTCACCTATAGCTATGACAGAATATCTCATTGTCAACGAAGATTATACGGTTACACGAGCAAACGGCACTGCATCCAATGAGCAGAAATCACCGTTAAGGGCCTTGAAATGCCCGGCAATCGCCACCATGGCGGCATTGTCGGTAGTGAATTTGCGAGGAGGGATAAATGCCTTGAGTCTGTTGCGTTCGCAATAGTCCGCCACAGCCTGACGCACTCCGGAATTGGCCGACACTCCGCCGCCTATTGCTATGGTCTTTATGCCGGTCTGCTTTACCGCCTTGTCAAGTTTGTCTATGAGGATGTCAATGATTATCCGTTGCAGCGATGCCGCAAGGTCAGCCTTGTTTTCCTCAACGAAATTCTCGTTTTTCTTCTTCTCGTCACGCAGGGTGTAGAGAAACGACGTCTTAAGACCGCTGAAACTGTAGTCAAGCCCCGGGATATGCGGTTTGGCAAATTTAAAGCGGCCAGCATCGCCCTCCTGTGCCAGACGGTCAACATGAGGTCCCCCGGGATACGGAAGCCCCATCACTTTAGCACACTTGTCAAATGCCTCGCCGGCTGCATCATCAATGGTGCGTCCGATAATCTCCATCTCCTCGGGCGAACGCACGATAATGAGCTGACTGTTGCCGCCTGAAATCAGCAGACAGAGATAAGGAAATTCCGGCACTTCGTCATCCTCTTTCTCTCGTATGAAGTGGCTCAGGACATGTCCGTGGAGATGATTGACATCGACAATCGGTATGCCGAGACCTATCGACATGCCTTTGGCAAACGATGTCCCGACGAGCAGCGAGCCTATCAGACCCGGGCCGCGAGTAAACGCTATCGCAGTCAACACCTGTGGCGTTATGCCGGCTTGCCTGATGGCAGCATCGACTACCGGGACAATATTCTGCTGATGGGCGCGAGAGGCCAATTCGGGCACCACCCCACCCCACTGCTCATGCACCTGCTGTGAAGCGATGACATTGGAGCGCAGCAGTCCGTCGACTATCACAGCGGCTGATGTATCGTCGCAAGAAGATTCGATGCCGAGGATGACGTTATGTTTCATATAGATTATATTCGCTTAATTATGTATTTTTTCGGTTTAAGTTGTATGGCCATGCCGCGGCATGGCCATACAACTTTATAGATTACTTTAACTGGTTGAGGAGGGCGGTCACGGCAGCCTCAATCTGGCGGTCGGTGCCTGTGACAACCGTGGCAGGGTCATTGAGCACAAGGATATCAGGCTCGAGCTGCTGATTCTCAAGGAACGAGCCATCAGCTATCTGCATACCTACCACAGGTACCCCGAACAGCATGGATGGATCCTGAAGGTCAATCCAGTTGACCGAAGTCATGGTACCGGGGACAGGGGCACCGACAAGTTTGCCAAGATTCTTATGCTTATAGACCCAGGGGGTGCCATGGGCATTGCTGTAGTTTGCCTCGCAGATGAGCATGATAGACGGTTTGTTCCATCGGCGCGATGGCATCTCTCCGGCTTTCTTGCCATGGACCATCTGTGTCATGTACTTGTCGCCTGACAGAAGCACCTCTATATCCTCATGCAGACGGCCTCCTCCGTTCCATCGCGTGTCGATAATCATCGCTTCACGCTGATAATAGCGGCCAAGCATGTCGGCATATATCGTGCGGAAGCTGTCATCAGTCATGTCACGCAGATGCACGTATCCAAGGCGGCCACCCGACAGGCTGTCGACGAGCTGGCGGTTGCGTTCCACCCAGCGCTCATACAACCTGTTATTAAGCGAACTGCGGCTGATCGGTTTGACAACCTCCTCAAAGCGTCGGCCTGTAGCCGGATCATAAATAGAGACGAGAGTATTGGTTCTGGCGGCACGTTTGAGCAACACGTCCATGGTCACCGAGTCAGACAAAGCCTCGCCGTTGATTTTCTCGATAATCATGCCGGGGCGCAATTTTGACGAAGCGCGGCAGAAAGGCGTACCCTTTACCACCTCCGACACTTTCATGCCAGGACCTGTATAGGTCATATCATAGAGGAGGCCGAGCACAGCCGACGGTTCTTTAGAGCCGTCAGGGAAGAAACGGGCTCCGGTATGTGAGACATTCAGTTCACCGAGGAGTTCGCTCATCATCTCGGCAAAGTCGTAATTATTGGTAATATGAGGCAGATAACGGCGATACTGGGCCGACAGACCGTTCCAGTCGACACCGTTCATGTCGGGGACATAGAAACGCTCCGACACCTCACGGATTGCGAAATCATACATAGCCTCGCGCTCATCAGGAGCATTGACACGCAGCCTACCGCTTACCTTTACAGGCTTGACAGACTCCGATGCCAAATCCATCTTCTTGAGGCTGTTAGAACCTATCATAAACATCGTCTTGCCCTTGGCATCGGTGGCGAGTTTCATGTTTCGTCCTCCGAGTTTCTCAGCAATCGAGACATCACCCTTGCGCGGTATGACCTTCCAGAGATCGTATCCGTCCTCAAAATTGCTCATATAGTACAGCACCTCCTTGCCGTCTTCGCCCACGAGCACGAAATCACCCAGATTGGACGAATTAGGAGTCAGGCGCAGCACGCGGTCGCGGATGCCGTCAAGCTCCACTTTGATGGCTTTGGAGTCATCGGCGGCTTTCTTGTCTTTGCTGTCCTTTTTCTTCTTGTCTTTCTTTTTCTTGCTGTCCTTATCAGCCTCCTTGGTCTCTTTGGCCTTCTCTTCAGCCTTTGACAGCAGCTTGAACTCCTCCTCATCAAGCATGAAGCGGTCCATGGCCTCCTGATTGAGGAACACAATCATCACATCGGACTGCGACCCCCATGAGGCGTGGCTCCGCATGCCGTAGCGGTCACTCTCAAATATGATGGCATTTCCGTCAAGCGCCCAGCGCGGATTATAGTCGAAATATCCTGTTCCGGTCAGATTGGTCTGCTCTCCGTTCTCCGCATTGATGAGCACCACATCATAGTAAGGCTCATGCTGGTTAGTGTTCAGGAATGTCACTATCCATCGGCTGTCAGGGCTCCAATGGTATTCCGTGTCAAGGCTGCGCGAATATATGCCGTTGCCATCGGTCAAAGCCTTGGATTTACCGGATGCCACATCCATCACCATGATAGAATCACGGTTTTGCAGGTAGACGATTTTCTTTCCATCGGGCGAATACTTCGCGCCTGTGCGGTCTATGCCGTCGGCCTTAAACACCGGACGCTCATTTATGACAGTTGCATTTGAGAAATTAGGCTCCTCATCACGAGCTATAGATGCCTCGTAGATATTCCAATGTCCGTCACGCTGGGAGGTATAGAGCAGTTTGCGGCCTTCGGGATGCCACGATACCTCCATCTCCATCCCCGGGGTTTTGCTGACCTGCTTTGTGGTGGCATAATCGGCAGCGGTCACAAACACCTCTCCTCGCGAAATCAGAGCCAGCTCCGAGCCGTCGGGCGATGGAGTACCGAACGAATAATCACCTAACGAGACAAATTGCGGCTGCTCCGACAGGTCATCCACTACGGCAATCGGGAGTTTTTGCGGTTCTCCCGACGGTTGCTGTGTGTAAATTTCGCCATCATATGTGTAGACAAGGGACCCGTTGCCGCCCATTGACAGAAAACGCACAGGCGCGCCTGTAAAATGTGTGACAGGCCTGATTTTATCAGGAGCAGCCATATCAAAGGCATAGACATTCATGGAGCCTCCGTCACGCTCGCTGAGGAAATAGACCGTGTGTCCGTCGGACGCTATGACCGGATTGCGGTCTTCACCGGCATGCGCGGTCAGATTAGTATGCCGACCGGTCTGTGCGTCATATTTCCATATGTCACGTGTCACCGAAGATGTGTGATGCTTACGCCATACATCCTCCATACCCTTCTGGTCCTGATACAGGAAACTTTTGCCATCAGGCAGATATGAGACGCTTTCGGCAGGTGACGCAAGAATCTGCACTGATGCTCCTCCGGCCACAGGCACTGAATACAATTCCGTCAGACGGGCCGACGGGAAAAGACGGCTGCTGACAGGGTCCTGTATTGACGCCGAATATACCACTGACTTACCATCGGGAGTAAAAGCCTCAGGGGTGATATTGGTGCTTCCGAAAGTCAACTGACGCGCAGCTCCACCTTTAGCACTCATCACATACAGATTCATGGCACCGTCACGGTCGCTCGCAAAAGCTATCATGCTGCCGTCAGGTGACCATACAGGGGCTTTCTCCATGCCTGACATGGCGGTGATGCGTCGGGCCTCGCCGCCACGGGCCGGAACGGTGAATAGGTCGCCCTTATATCTGAACACTACCGTGTTGCCGTCAGGAGAGACCTTTGCGTCTCTGAGCCAGAGGGGAGAATCAGCGCCGACAGCCGACATTGCCGTCGCCACAGCCGCCGCAAATGTGATAAGTGTGCGTTTCATATGGTGAAGTTTGAGGGTAATGGTTGGTTTTTTACAAATAGGATATTCCGATATAGGGACGCGGCGGCGTGCCACGTCCCTATATCGGTATGGTTATGCTTTCGGACTGCTGTTACAGCGCAAGCAGCTTCTCAAGGTTAGCGCGGATGGCATCGATAGGCTGTGCACCTGCCATACGGAGTTCCTTGACCTGCTGGCCGTTTTTGAAGAAAAGCAGCGTGGGGATAGACATGATACGGTTAGCCGAAGCGAGTTCGGTTTCCTCATCAACATTGTATTTTCCGATGACAACCCGGTCTTCGTATTCCTTGGCAAGCTCCTCTATGACAGGAATAAGACGGTTACAGGGGCCACACCATGTAGCCCAGAAATCGACCATTACAGGCTTGCCTGACTCAATGAGTTCGCTGACCGACGCATCGGTAAAGTTAAGTGCCATAAAAAACAGATTAGATAATATCGTATTAAGGTTAATGTCACAAAAAAACTCCGACACATGACATCGTGTCGTCTATCCGCAAAGTTACCCTTTTTTCCCCACTATTCAAAATCCCGATGAATACCCGGATTACTATTCGTCAGGCAATGGTTTTGCCGAAGGGGAATAGCGCGAGACGCATCAGTTTGAAGTGCTGTATGCCGAATGGGAGACCTATGATGGTGATGCAGAAAATTAGACCCCACACGAGGTGTGTCAGAGCGATAGGTATGCCTCCGAGAAACCACCAGATGACGTTCATCACCCCGGCCAAGCATCCCGACGGCCAACCGGTGCTGACCACATCAGTGCCAAACGGCCACAATGCCACCGCTGCCAGCTTCATGGTCTGCAAACCAAACGGAATGCCGATTATGGTAATCATCATCAACACACTCGAAATGGCGTATTCGATGGCAATCATCAGACCGCCGAACACCACCCAAAGGATATTAAGGAATATATTCATAATATTAATTCTTGTATCTGTGGAAATCAGTAATGCCGAGACAACGTCCTACAGACTGTAACCATAAATATTGTTATTTGCCGGTGAGGATGGACTGGATGTCGGAGAGCTTGTTGAGGGCCTGGAGGGGAGACAGGGAATTTATGTCTATGCCGAGGATCTCATCACGAACGGCACTCAGCACCGGGTCATCGAGCTGGAAGAAACTCAGCTGGATACCGTCTTCCATACGCTGGTTGGGTGCGAGGGTAGACATAGTGGCCGGGGTGACAGCCGACCCGTTGTCACGGTTGGCAGCCTCAAGCCTGTGAAGCACCTCGTCGGCTCTGGTGACGATGCTGCGCGGCATACCTGCCAGTTTTGCCACATGTATGCCGAAGCTATGTTCGGAGCCTCCTTTTGACAGTTTTCGCAGAAATACCACCTTTCCGTCAATCTCCTTGACCGACACATTATAATTGACCACGCGCTCAAACGATTTTTCCATCTCGTTAAGCTCATGGTAGTGTGTGGCAAAGAGAGTCTTGGGGTGCATCGTGCCGTGCTGATGTATGTATTCGACTATCGCCCATGCTATGGATATGCCGTCATAGGTAGATGTGCCTCGTCCCAGCTCATCAAAGAGTATAAGCGACCGCTGGCTCATATTGTTGAGGATGGAAGCCGCCTCGTTCATCTCCACCATAAAAGTAGATTCACCCAAAGAGATATTATCGCTGGCACCTACACGTGTGAATATCTTGTCAACTACACCTATGCGTGCGCTCTCGGCGGCCACATAGCATCCGATCTGCGCCATCAGGACATTGAGGGCCGTCTGACGCAACAAAGCGGACTTACCCGACATGTTGGGGCCGGTTATCATCATAATCTGCGTCTTGTCATTGTCGAGATGCACAGTGTTGGATATGTAGGGTTCGCCTGGAGGCAATTCGCGCTCAATTACAGGATGGCGGGCCTCGACAAGGTCTATGCACAGCGAATCATCGACCACGGGACGCGAATAGCGGTTATCTATGGCCACACGTGTAAACGAGCTGAGCACATCAAGCCGTGCCACCATAGTGGCATCAAGCTGTATGGCCGGGATAAATCCTGCAATATCTGCCACAAGGTCATTGTAAAGACGAAACTCTATAGAATCTATCTTGTCCTGTGCTCCGAGTATCTTCTCCTCATATTCCTTCAGCTCCTGGGTGATGTAGCGTTCGGCATTGACGAGTGTCTGCTTACGTATCCACTCGGGAGGCACTTTGTCCTTGTGTGTATTGGTGACTTCTATATAGTAGCCAAACACATTGTTATAAGCCACCTTAAGGCTCGGGATACCTGTAGCCTGTATTTCACGCTGCTGCAAACGTAGCAGATACTCCTTGCCGTGGAGCACTATATCCCTCAGCTCGTCAAGTTCGGCATCCACACCGGGCTTGATGACAGTACCTCTATTGACAGCCGCGGGAGCATCCTCCACAATCTCGCGCTCTATGCGGTCGTGGATAGCCTTCAGAGGGTTGATTTGCTCGCCTATTGTAGCCAGAGCCTTGTTGTCAGCACCGAGACATACCTCCTTGATGGGCTCAAGCGCACCCAAAGCATGCTTGAGCTGTATGATTTCTCGAGGCGATATACGTCCTGTAGCGGTCTTGCCTGTCAGACGTTCGAGGTCACCTATACGTTCCAACGCCTCCCTCAGCGACTCCCGCGCATCAGGGTCACGGAAGAAGTATTCCACGACATCAAGACGCGCATTGATGGCTTTCACATCGCGCAGAGGGAATGCTATCCAACGACGCAACAGACGTGCGCCCATCGGACTGGCCGTGCGGTCTATTACATCCAGGAGGCTCTTGCCGTCCTCGCCGAGCGAGCTGAGCAATTCGAGATTACGCACCGTGAACCGGTCAAGCCTCACATAACGGTCCTCCTCGATGCGCGAGATGGATGTGATATGTGAGGTACGTGTATGCTGGGTAATGTCAAGATAATGCAATATGGCGCCTGAGGCAACTATGGCCGCCTGCATGTTATGTATGCCAAAGCCTTTGAGCGAGCCTGTCTCAAACTGTTTCAGCAGCCTGTCCATGGCCGCTGTCTCGGTAAAAATCCAGTCGTCAAGCTCGAAACTGAGGTAATGGGGAGCTATCTGTTCGTCAAGTATCGCACGCTTGCCACGCTCTACGAGCACCTCCTTTGGAGCAAAAGCAGCGAGCAGTTTGCCGACATACTCATTGTCTCCCTGAGCGGTCAGGAACTCTCCGGTGGATATGTCAAGAAACGACACACCCGTCACATGACGGTCAATATGCAGAGCCGCCAGGAAGTTGTTTTCACGGTGGTCAAGGATATTGTCATTGATAGAGACGCCCGGCGTGACGAGCTCCGTAATGCCGCGCTTGACCAGCTTTTTGGTCAGCTTAGGGTCTTCAAGCTGCTCGCAGATAGCCACACGCTTGCCGGCTCTGACCAGTTTCGGCAGGTACGTATCAAGGGCATGGTGAGGAAATCCCGCGAGCTCCACATGCTGCGACACCCCGTTGGCACGGCGTGTCAACGTGATGCCGAGTATCTCCGAAGCCGTGATGGCATCATCGGAAAAAGTCTCGTAGAAATCCCCTACTCTGAAAAGCAGCACAGCATCGGGATGTTTCTGTTTCATCTCGATGTACTGCTTCATCAGCGGTGTCTCAACTATCTTCTTGGCCACTGGTGAGAATTAAGGCTATGTGTCTTGGTTATTTACAGATGCGCAAAGCAATGATATGTTACCGGCCGTTGACCAGCGACATGCCGCGCAGTATGGCATCACGGTTAAGCGGAAGAAGATGATGATGGCGCTCGGGCAACACCTTCTGCAATCCCTTCATCACACTGTCTACAGGCACTACAGGCACTATGGCGAGCAATGCCCCGAGCAGTATCATGTTATAGGTCTTGCTGTTTTTCATATCTATGGCCGCATCCATGCCGTTGACCTCATAAATCCTGATGTCGGTGCGTGTGGGCTTGTGGTGGATGCCATAGGGGTCATATATGAGTATGCCGCCGGGCTTCACACGGCTTTCAAACTTGTCAAGGCTCTGCTGGTTGAGTATGACAGCCACATCGTAGGTGTCAAGCACCGGGGAACTGATAGGCCGGTCACTCAGGATGACAGTGACATTGGCTGTACCGCCTCGCTGCTCAGGACCGTAGGAAGGCATCCATGACACCTCCAGATCGTCCATGAGACCTGCATAGGCAAGAATCTTGCCCATCGAGAGCACTCCCTGACCGCCGAAACCGGCTATTATGATTTCCTTTTTCATTGTGCAGAGGCAGTTTCGACACCCTTGGCCTTAGCCTCGGGGGCCGGGTTAACAGTATTCTTCAAATCACCTATGGGATACTTCTTAAACATGTGCTCCACCATCCAGTCATTGGCCTGTGCAGGGGTCATCTTCCATCCGGAATTACATGTAGAGACAACCTCCACTACCGAAGTACCCTTGCCGTCCATGGCGTTTTTGAAAGCCTGCTTGATGGCGGCTTTGGTCTTGCGCACGGCAGCCGCAGTGTGGACACTCTGGCGCGTCACGTAGCAAGTGCCGTCAAGCCCCACGAGCAGATTGGTGATGGGGAGCGGATAACCATTGAGATCTATGCGGCGTCCATAGGGCGATGTCGATGTCTTCATGCCCTCAAGAGTCGTGGGCGACATCTGACCGCCGGTCATGCCATAGATGCCGTTGTTGATGAAGATGATGGCTATGTTCTCGCCACGGTTGGCGGCATGGATAGTCTCGCCTGTACCGATAGCGGCCAAATCGCCGTCGCCCTGATATGTGAATACCATGCGGTCAGGATTAAGACGCTTGACAGCCGTAGCCACCGCCGGAGCGCGTCCGTGGGCCGCCTCTATCCAGTCAATGTCTACATAATTGTAAGCAAACACAGCGCAGCCTACCGGTGCAATGCCGATGGTTTTGTCCTGAAGGCCCATCTCCTCCACGATTTCAGCTATGAGCTTGTGCACCACGCCGTGGCTACATCCGGGGCAATAGTGCATATGGTTACCGTTGAGCAGCGCAGGACGCTGATAAACGATATTTTCCGGTTTCTTTATATCTTCGTGTGTCATAATTACCTTTCAGGATTAATTTCAGGGAAATCACGATAAAGGGCTTCAATGACCTCCGACGGGTTAGGCACGATGCCGCCCATACGTCCGTAGTAATATACAGGCACTTTGCCGTTGACGGCAAGGCGTACATCCTCTACCATCTGACCGGCATTGATTTCGACGGTCAGGATGCCCTTGACACGGTCAGCCATAGCAGCAATGGCATCGGTCGGGAAAGGCCACAGGGTGATAGGACGGAGCAGACCGACCTTTATACCCTTGGCACGGGCCTCCTCGATAGACTTGAGGCAGATACGGGCTATGGAACCGAAAGCCACAATCAGATATTCGCAGTCATCGGTGTAATATTCTTGATAACGCACCTCATTTTGGCGTATCTTCTCGTAGGTAGCTTGCAGACGGTGGTTGTTTTCCTCCATAGTGGAGCTTTCAAGCTCCAAAGTGGTCATTATATTAGGCTTGCGAGTGGCCGGACGGCCGGTGACAGCCCACGGGCACTGCGCCGCAATCTCAGCATCAGTGCGGCGTGCACGCTGCTTGGGCAGCTTGACCTTCTCCATCATCTGGCCTACTATGCCGTCGGCAAGAATCATGGCCGGAGTGCGGTACTTGAATGCGAGATCAAATCCGAGGCACACGAAATCGGCCATCTCCTGCACCGACGAGGGAGCCAGCACAATCAGATGGTAGTCACCGTGGCCGCCACCCTTCGTGGCCTGGAAATAGTCGGACTGAGAGGGCTGGATGGTGCCGAGACCGGGACCGCCGCGCATCACATTGATTATCAGTGCCGGCAGTTCGCCTGCGGCAATGTATGATATGCCCTCCTGCTTGAGGCTTACGCCCGGGCTGGAGGATGAGGTCATTACAGCCTTGCCTGTAGAGGCTCCGCCATAGACCATATTGATAGCAGCAAGCTCACTCTCGGCCTGAAGCACTACCATGCCGGTGGTCTCCCACGGCATCTGCTCCTCAAGGGTTTCGAGTATCTCGCTCTGAGGGGTGATAGGATAACCGAAATAGCCGTCGACGCCATAACGTATGGCGGCATGGGCTATGGCTTCGTTGCCCTTCATTAATCTTACTTCTTCATCCATGTCTTAATTGTGTAAAGCACTACATGTGTAAGGCACTTATAGTGTGGACCTTGAATTTGTTTTCTTAAAAAACGTGTGAGTATGAGAGATGTCGGCTGACATGACAGACCGTATTACATCAGTCAGTCAACCTTCTGGCGGTACACGGTGATGCATGCATCCGGACAGACCATGGCGCAAGCCGCGCAACCTATACATTTGTCGGGAGCTGCCGTATATGCAAAGTGATACCCGCGGTCATTGACCTCCTTAGGCTGGAGAAGCAATACATCTGTAGGGCATGCAACTACGCAAAGGTCACACCCTTTACATCTCTCGATGTTAATATCTACTGCACCAATTATTTTAGGCATATGACAGATAGCGTATTAGTGATGAAAAACATGTTTTAAAAACATCTTCTTCGTCAGGATGTTTAATAAATCAATACAAATATAGCTGATTTATTCTGCTCTTATACACTTTTTTACAATTTCTTAACAAAAATCACACAAACGCAAAAAACGTGCAATCCGACGTCCCTGCCGCATAAAACAACCGGCTTCCCTCATCATTGCAACGGGGAAGCCGGGATATAAGCTTAACTATGTATGTGGGAGAGATGGGGCTACTGACCGAGATAGGTCTTGAGCAGCTTGCTCTTCTGCCCCTTGAGACGGCGGATGGCCTTCTCCTTGATCTGGCGGACACGCTCGCGTGTGAGGTCAAACTTCGCGCCAATCTCCTCAAGGGTCATCTCCTGGCAACCGATACCGAAGAACATCTTGAGGATTTCGCGTTCACGCTCATGGAGCTGACGCAGCGCACGGTCCACCTCCTTTGACAGTGATTCCTGGGTCAGGGTGCTGTCGGCCATAGGAGAGTCGTCGTTGGTGAGGACGTCAAGCAGACTGTTGTCTTCACCCTCTACGAAAGGTGCATCGACAGATATGTGACGGCCTGACACCTTCAGAGTATCAGCTATCTTCTCGACAGGGACATCCAGACGCTCAGCCAGTTCCTCGGGAGAGGGACGGCGTTCGTTTTCCTGTTCAAACTTTGACAGGGCCTTGCTGATTTTATTGAGCGAGCCCACCTGATTGAGGGGCAGACGCACTATGCGCGACTGCTCTGCGAGAGCCTGTAGAATCGACTGGCGGATCCACCATACTGCATACGAGATGAATTTAAAACCGCGGGTCTCGTCAAACTTCTGGGCGGCCTTAATCAGGCCAAGATTTCCTTCGTTGATCAGGTCGGGCAGACTGAGGCCCTGATTCTGATATTGCTTTGCCACAGAAACTACGAATCGCAGGTTGGCTCGTGTCAGTTTGTCGAGAGCGCGTGCGTCGCCTTCGCGTATCTTCTGGGCGAGTTCCACTTCCTCCTCTACGGATATGAGTTCCTCGCGACCAATCTCCTGAAGGTACTTATCAAGCGATGCGCTCTCTCGATTGGTGATTGATTTGGTGATTTTTAATTGTCTCATCTAATCTAATGGTATATGCTTAGATTTTAACGCGCGAAATTACGATTTTATTTTGTATTGGCCTACACAACGCACATATTTTATGCTTTTTTAGAGTATCAGGCCTGACGCGCCCATCGCCACAGGTCTTTGAGCGTAGGTTTCTTGCCGTACATGAAGATGCCCACGCGATAAATCTTGCCGGCGAGCCATGCGACAAATATAAACGATGCTACAAGGATTACGAGCGACAGAGCCACCTCCCACGCGGCGATGCCAAACGGCAGACGCGCCATCATAACCATAGGCGAGGTCAGCGGTATGTAGCTGCAGGCCACCGCAAGCCCCGACTGCGGGTCCTGAGCCGCCGACATCGATAGCACCAGACCGAGGATGATAGGGAGCATGGCTATTATGGAGAGCTGCGATGCGTCCTGCACATTTTCCACCGCCGAACCGATAGCAGCAAATATAGCCGAATAAAAGAGGAAACCGGCCAACAGGAACAGGAGCATCACAAAGAGGATGTTGAAGATATAGCTGACACTTCCGAGAGTGGCTATGACATTGACCATATCGGCATCATACTGCGATGTGGCGGCATCAAACGTACCGGCCTGGACGGCTGACACTTCGGTCATCACTCCCGAAGGCAGAGTCGCCGGCAGTACAAATGCCGAAATGCAGCAGAGAAGCACCATCCATATGAGTATCTGCACGACGGCCACGCTGGCGATACCGAATATCTTGCCGAGCATCAGATGCACAGGTTTGACAGAGGTAACGACAAGCTCGAGCACACGATTGTTTTTCTCCTCAATGATGCTCGACATGACCATCTGGCCGTACATCAGCAGAAACATGTAGAGAATCAGCGAAAGCCCCATGCCGAGAGCGAAGCTCAAGGCACTTGACTCCTGCGAGAGCTCGTCAGTGTCATTGCGAAATGTCAGCAACTCCACATCGGTGTGTATGTCATCCATCACCTGACGCAGATTCTCGATATTGCTCTTCTCGATGCGCCGCGACTCTATGATGTCGTTAAGCTGCGATTCTATCTCGCCTTCTACACTCATGGATGCCGGGCCATTGCTATAATAGGCTATGCCGGAAGTATTTGACACAGCTTCAGAGGGGATATACAGAATCCCGGCCACATCCTTCATGGCAAGCGCCGAGTCAAGCACCTGGGCACTGCGTGTGAATGTCAGCTCCTCCGTGTCGTGGAAATCCGGGGCTATGACACCCGTCTCATCCACCACCACAATATTACGCTCATCGCCCGATGCAAACTCCATAATCAAAGCCGGAAGCACCGACAGCAAGAGCATCAGCAGAGGCATCAAAATGGTGATGATTATAAAACTCTTCTTGGATACGCGCTCCAGAAATTCACGCTGTATTATAAGGTATATATGATTCATGTCAAATCAGTTTTTGTGGATATGTCAGATGCGTGTAGATTCCACTACAGATATAAATATGTCGTTCATGGATGCCATGGCTTCATTGAACGAGAGCATCATGCCATGATTATTGACCGCAGTGATAAGCTCGCGCACGTCGGCATCTGATGCCAGGTGCACTTTCAGCGTGTATGTGCCGTCAGGGTTGCACTCCATCGACTGCTCCACAGCCATCGGCTCGATGGACGGCAGCAGCAACTCGTCGCCCACGTCGGCCAGAGTAACCACGTAGCGATCCTTGCAGAAGCGTCGGCGTATATCATTGACATTGCCCGACAGCACATTGCGCGAACGGTTGATGAGAGTTATGTCATCACAAATCTCCTCCACGCTCGACATATTGTGGGTGCTGAATATGATGGTGGCACCTTCGCGGCGCAGCTCCAGGATTTCCTCCTTGAGCATGTTGGCATTTATGGGGTCAAAGCCTGAAAACGGCTCATCGAATATCAGCAGCTTGGGCCGATGCAACACAGTGATGATAAACTGTATCTTCTGCGCCATGCCTTTTGACAGCTCCGACACCTTCTTGCCCCACCAGTCCATGATGCCGAATTTATCAAACCATTTTTTGAGTTCCATCATGGCCTGGGCGCGGCTGAGACCCTTGAGCCGGGCGAAGAAAATGGCCTGCTCGCCCACCTTCATCTTTTTATACAGGCCACGCTCCTCGGGAAGATAGCCTATGTGCGCTATATCGGAAGCAGCCAGCGGATGTCCGTCAAATATGACCTCTCCGCTGTCAGGCAGCGTAATATGGTTGATTATACGTATCAGAGTGGTCTTGCCGGCACCGTTGGGTCCGAGCAGACCGTATATGGAACCCTGAGGCACCTCCAACGACATGTCATCAAGCGCCACATGTCCGGTGAATCGCTTGCTGACATGGCTGACCTTTAAGAGTGGTTGAGTCATAATGGTCGGTTGTTTCTTTAACATTAATATATGAACGGAGACAAAGTTACACAATTTTTCACGACAAAATCGCCAAAGGTCTTGCAAAAGTCATTTTTTCGCTATAACTTTGCACTCGCAAATGAGGCACAGCCTCCTTGTCAACCTCCATGGCGGGATAGCTCAGTTGGTTAGAGCGTCGGATTCATAACCCGGAGGTCCCGAGTTCAATTCTCGGTCCCGCTACAAAAAAAAGATTTCTACCACGACATCTCCGAGCTCTCAGCCCGGAGATGTTTTTTTATACACTCAGCTCCGAAAAATTCGTATATTTGCACCATGTCAGACTCGTAGGGAAACAGACACAATGCTATCTGGCCGACATCCATTCTCTCCATTTATCATTTACCCGAATAATCACAACCAATACTTAAATATTACAATCATGATCAGCAACAAACTTCAAGATGCTATCAACGAGCAGATCAACGCCGAGCTTTGGTCAGCCTACCTCTATCTGTCAATGTCACTTGACGCAGAAGCCAAGGGACACAAGGGTGTAGCCAACTGGTTTTACATCCAGTTCCGCGAAGAACAGGACCATGCACGCATCTTCATGAACTTCATGAACTCACGCGACGCAAAGGTAGTGCTTCGTCCTATCGAGGAGGTCCCCACCACATGGCCCAGCGTACTTGCCATGTTTGAGCAGACACTCCAGCACGAGCAGAAAGTGACCTCTCTCATCAACAACCTCGCCGCCATAGCCCGTGAAGACAACGATTTCGCATCGACCAACCGCTTCATATGGTTCATTGACGAGCAGGTAGAAGAAGAGGACACCGCACGAGCCATGATCCAGGCTTTCCGTGCGGTAGAAGGCAATGATTACGGCATGTACATGCTCGATAAAGAGCTGGCAGGCCGCACATACACCACTCCCTCGCCTCTGGCTTCTGCCGAATAATCCCTACCGGGATAAACAACGCACTTGCGGACGCGCTCACGGCGACACTTATCGCCATCGGAGCGCGTCCGCTTTTTTTTCAATCGGAGGCATCCTTTTTAACCGTTTTTATAACCTTAAATCGTCATTATTGATAATTATTGCATAATTTTGCTGATACCACATCTTTGTCACCGATCATCACTTACTCTCCACCATCAGGAAAAACATGAAACTTGCTACCGGCCTGTGTCTCTATGTGTTGTGTATATGCATGTGCATATTCGCCGGCATAAGCATAGTGCTTGAAAAATACACCGCCACACGTGAGAGCGAACAAGCCCATCGCCTGACCGAACTGCTGCAGTCACAGATGGTCAGAAGCGTAGACGAGGACTTGGACAGAGTCGCCCGTAACGCCTACCGCACCGCCAGGGAGATAGAAGAAATGGCATCACCCGTTGACGAGACAGCCGCAGCCCGATTGCTCGGCATAATGATAGAGAGCGACCCCGTCATCAAAGGGGGGTGCATGGCATATGTCCCCGAACGCATTCCCGGCAATGCCGGGGAGTGGATGGTATATGCCCACCGCACCGCATCGGGCATAGAGAGCAGTCAGCTCGGCAACACCGACTATGCCTACACATCCCAGCCATGGTTTACCGACCCGATAGCCTCAGGCAACCCTACGTGGAGCAAACCGTATGTCGACAAAGGAGGCGGCGACTGCCTTATGACCACCTACAGCATACCGCTAAAAGATGACAGCGGCACGATATATGCTGTCATAACCGCCGATGTAGCCCTTGAATATCTCGAAAAGGAAATCGAAGAACTGCGTCCCTACCCCGACAGCCGATCGCTGCTGCTGACTGCCGACGGTGCAGTGCTTGAAGCAAACCCGGCCGATGCCACAGACCGCATGTCGAGGCTGATAGCAGAAACATCACATCAACTCACCACGAGCAGCCATGCCGATGGCGACATGGATGTAGACGGATGCCAATATATCGCATGCTACTCGCGCATATCCGGACCAGACATCATCATCGCCACCGTCAGCCCCTATAAATCCGTCCTGTCCACGATAATGCAGCTCAAATTGCCATTGATGATTATCATCGGATGCGGATTCCTTCTGCTGCTTGCAGGTATCAGGTTTGTAATAATCTACGCCACACGTCCGCTCAACAGCCTCTGCCATGCAGCCATAGAGATAGGCCGTGGCGACTTCACTACCCCACTCCCGCCAGCCGGACCTTATGCCGACCTCGGCCGGTTACGCGACGCAATGTCACACATGACCGAATCGATACAGCACTATATAGCCACGATAGCCGACAATGCCCGGAGCATGGAGCGAATAGAGAGCGAACTCGACATAGCCCGGAGAATACAACAGGGGATGCTGCCTCGTCCATGGCAAGCGGAGGATGAAGACACCGGCATCAAAATCGGGGCATTGCTGCATCCGGCACGCGAAGTCAGCGGCGACATGTATGACTACGTATATGCCGACGGACTGCTATATTTCATCGTGGCCGATGTCAGCGACAAAGGAGTGCCGGCCTCGCTCGTCATGGCTTCGGTCCACAGCCTGTTCCGCTTCATGGCCGAGAGGCGTCTGTCACCGAAAGAGATGCTTGATGGTATCAACCGCCATCTGTGTGAGGGCAATCCGCAAAACATGTTCGTGACCATCATCACAGGCGTAATCGACACTGCAAGCTGCCGCCTCACCATCGCCAATGCCGGACACAATCCGCCCCTGCTAATCGACAGCGACGGAGTCCGCTATCTGCATCTGGCACCGGGACTGCCGGCCGGAGTGACAGATATGGTCGACTACAGCCAGACAGAGCTGCCATTCAGCTCATGCGACAGCATAGTTTTATATACCGACGGGCTCACCGAAGCCGAGAACGCATCAGGCAATCCCTACGGCGAGGACCGTCTGCTATCGCAGCTCCGACATACGGATGAAGCGCCATGCTATACACCGTCAGAACTCGTGGCAGACATTTATGACGATGTCGCACACTATACCTCGCGGCCCCTTGCCGACGACATCACCATAGTGTGCATCAGCAACACCGCCAGCCACATATCTCTCGGCTATGACATAAGCGAAATCTCACGTCTCGCCGATTTCGTGCAGCATACTGCCGACAACGCCGGATGGAGCACGGCTCTGACCCAGAAGGCCACCCTGGTGCTTGAAGAAGCTGTCAGCAACATCATCAACTACTCCACCGCCCCTCTCCCTGGGAGTGACATAGATGTGACCGTGGTCTGCAACCCTGACAGTGTACGGCTGCATATCGCTGACAGCGGAGAGCCGTTTGACCCCATAGCCTCAGCCTCCGAAGTAGACACCGCCATGTCAGCCGAAGAAAGGCCTGTGGGCGGACTCGGACTGTTTCTGATACGCAAAATCGTTGACTCGGCGCATTATCAATATACCGACAATAAAAACAACCTGCTACTATATCTAAAAACCAGACAATCATGACAACCACCATCGACAACAGCAACGGAAACTCAATCATATCAATCACCGGTCGTCTCGACTCTGTGACATCCCCCAAATTTGACAGCGACATCGCCCCCATATATTCACCCGACCAAAGCGGCGACATCATAGTAGACTGCGCCGGACTGGAATATATCAGCAGTGCCGGGCTGCGCTCACTGATCACATTGCTTAAGAAATCGAAAGCAGCCGGACGCACACTTGAGCTGCACAACCTGCCGGCATCAATCCGCACCATATTCGACATGACCGGATTCACCTCAATCTTCACTATCATTTAAATCGCCATGACCCGACCCAGTACACATATGCCACCGCTGACACAGTCACAGCTGGGCATCTACATCGACAGTCTCCGTCACGATGACCGTTCCATATACCACACACCGTTTCTTTCACGTATGCCCGAGGGCACTGATGCGCAGCAACTGGCTGCAGCGGTCAGGAGTGTAATCGCGGCATATCCGAGCATGTCGGCCCGCATCGTATCCGACTGTGACGGCAATCCTTCACTTGCCGATTTCTCCGCCTCACAGCCTCTGCAAGTGGACATAACCGACATGAGCGAAGAGGAGCTGGACGCCTCCAAAGACTCGCTTGTACAGCCCTTCGGACTTGACGGAGGCCCGTTGGCCCACATATCCGTGATAAAGACCGAGAAACATGTGTATCTCTTTACCGACTTCCACCACACGGTATTTGACGGATACTCGCGCAGACTCATGTTGCAGGAGATTGACAAAGCATATCGCGGCATAGAGCCACAGCCCGAACGCCTGACCATATTCGATGTGGCAAGCGAGGAAGCCGAAGCCCGTAAGTCACCGGAATATACAGCCGCACATGACAGGTATGCAGAAATAATCAATGGCGCCGACACTGCTTTCGACATAATCCCCGACACTGCCGGTCCCACCGAGGAGACATACGTAGAGACATCCTTCACCATCGACATAGACAGCGACGGTTACAAAAAATATTGCCGCAATGCGGATATGCCTCAGAGCGTCCCTGCCACATCCGCGATGGGCATCGTACTGCAGACATACTCTCGCAAGGATGACGTGACTTTCGCGACCATATACCACGGGCGCAAAGCCGACTTGCATGACAGGACATTCGGCATGATGGTGAAAACACTGCCCATCAGAATCAACACCGATGCCGACACGACAACAGGACAGCTCCTCAGCGTAACGAAAGACCGTCTCAAGTCAGTCCGTGACAATGACATATATTCATTTGCCGATGCCGCACAGGAATACGGCGTCAACTCGGACTTCCTGTTTGCCTACCAGGGGGCATTTCTTGACACTCCTACTGTCAACGGCGGCAATATTGAGAGTATCCCTTTAAAAAAACTGTCGACAGGTGCAAAAATCACGTCAAGCCTTCTGCTGACACAGGGAAAGATGACCCTCACCATCGAATACCGCAGCGACCTTTACACACCGCAGACCATAAGCGGCATGGCATCATGCTTTGAGTCCGTATTGTCAGCATTGATGCACAGCGACAGCGACATGGCAGTCTCGCATCTTCCGCTTATGTCAGCTGTCGCGCAGGAGCGCATCATCAGCCTCGGACAAGGCGCACCCTCCCGGGCCTATAATGACGCTACGATACCGATGCTGTTCAAAAAAGCCGCCTCCATCCATAGTGACAACACATCCATAGTATATAAGGACCGTCGCCTGACCTATCGCGAGCTTGACGCTCTGACTGATGCACTTGCCGTCATGCTGCGTGACAAATACAACGTATCGTCAGGCACCACCGTCGGAGTGCTGATAGAGAGGTCGGAACTGATGGCTATATATCCGCTTGCCATTATGAAAGCCGGGGGAGCATATATGCCGCTTGACCCCCATTTCCCCACTGACAGGCTAATGTTTATGATCGAGGATGCCTCGCTTTCGCTGATACTCGCTGATGACGGACTTGCCGAACAGACCATACCGCAGTTTGAGGGCAATGTCATCTCCGCCTCAGTGCTTGACACCCTTGACCTGACCGCTCCCGAATCAATCAGTGCGGCGCATCCCGGCGATGCGATGGTAGTGCTCTACACATCCGGCTCAACCGGCAAGCCCAAGGGTGTCACCCTCGAGCAGCATAATCTGGCAAATTATTGCGAAGCCTATACAAGCCTCATCTCACTCACCGACAAAGACCGGGTGGGAGCGTATGCCGCATTCGGATTCGATGCACACATGATGGATTTGTATCCGACCCTGCTGAACGGCGCCACTGTGCATATTTTTGATGCCGAAATGAGGCTTGACCTGACAGCCATGCATGACTACATTGAGCAAGAGAAGATTACGGTCATGTTTATGACCACCCAGATTGCATGGCAGATGGCGACCCTGTTTGACTTCACAACATTGCGTGTCCTGTCGTGCGGAGGCGAAAAGCTGCCTCCGATAGGTAAGCTGCCCTATGATTTCAACAACCTCTACGGTCCTACGGAGTGCTCGGTGGCATGCACAGCCTACCGCGTCACAGGACCTACCGACGGAAAAATCATCGGCTCGCCGCTGCAAGGATACGACCTGCTGATTGTCGACCGGTACCTGCGTCCCGTCCCCCAGGGTGCACCCGGCGAACTGCTAATACTCGGACAGAGCGTAGGACGCGGCTATCTCAACCGCCCCGAGCTGACAGCTGAGAAATTCATCACCATCGACGGCGAGAAAGCCTACCGCACAGGCGACCATGTCAGATACACGCCCGATGGCGAGATAGAATTTCTCGGCCGCATAGACGGCCTTGTCAAGCTCCGCGGACTCCGCATAGAACTGGGAGAAATAGAGGCTGTGGCCACATCGCATCCGGCAGTCAAAACATTCGTTGCAGCCGTCAAGGAGTTCGGCGGCATGGAGAATCTTGTCGGGTACTACATACTCAAGGACGGCATGTCTCTGTCACCTGACGAACTGCGTGATTTCATGTCGCAGTCACTCACTGAGTTCATGGTGCCGCAGGTAATCATGCAGCTCGAGACCATGCCAATGACGACAAACGGCAAGGTGGACCGTCGGGCACTCCCTGTCCCTGAAACCGTCACAGCGGAAATCATCGCGCCCGAGTCACCGATGGAGCAGAAAATCTATGACATCACAGCCGAGATATTGCAGCATGACAGATTCGGAGTCACCACAAATCTGCTTTCGGTAGGTCTTACCTCACTGATGGCAATGCGACTCGTAGCATCAGTCATCAAAAACACGGGGCTGAAACTCACAGCCAAGACAGTGATGACCGCTCCGACCGTGCGTGAGATTGCAGCATCTCTCGAAAACGCCTCAGGCACCACCGGCCATGACGCCTCTACATCACACAAACGCCGCCGTTACTACCCGTTGACCGAAAACCAGCGAGGCGTTTACATCGACTGGGAGATGAATCGCGACGCACTGCAGTACAACATACCCCAGGCCTTTAAATTCGGCCCGGACACTGATGCCGAAGCCCTGCGCGATGCCATTTACAAAGTTCTGGAGGCACATCCGGGACTTAAGACACGCATGACACTGCGCGGAGGCGACGTGATGCAGGAACGCCGCGACGACGACACCATAGAAATCACCATAACCGACCTTGACGAAGCCCCGACACGTGAATTCATGCAGAGCCGCATAAGGCCGTTTGACCTGCTCAACGACTGCCTGTTCCGCTGCGAAATATACCGCCACGGCCACGACGTGTACATGCTCCGGGATACCCACCACATCATCTATGACGGCGTTTCTGCCATGCTGTTCCATCAGGATATGGTCAAAGCCTATGGCGGTGCAACGCTTGAAGCAGAGACCTATACCGCTCTCGACCATGCTCTTGACGAGAAGGAAATGCTTGAAAGCGACGAAGCCGACAAAGCAGCAGCCTGGTTTGACAAGCTCCTTGACCAGTCCGAACCGACATCCTATCCACGCAGCTCACAGCCCGACAACGATATAGCCGGAGGCATGGGACGCATCAGGCTGACACTCCCCTCCGCCGACATCAAAACCTTCTGTGCAAAGGGAGGCATAACCGTCAGCAACTATATGCTCAGCGCATTCCTCCAGCTTCTACACAGACTGACACGCGAACAGACCATACAGATCACCACCGTAAACAACGGACGCAACGACATGCGTCTGCTCCCTGACATGGGCATGTTCGTAAAGACACTCCCGGTGGTGTCACGCTGCTCCGCCCCTACGGCATCTCCGCTTGAGTTTGCACGTGACATACAGTCACAATTCCTCACCTCGCAGGACTATGACTTCTACCCCTTCACAGCCCTGGTGGAAACCAAGGGCGTCAGACCCGACATAATGTACGTCTACGAAGGCGGCATCAACCTTGAAGGGGACGGCGATGACACTCTCAAGACCGAGAAGATACCTCTTACACTCAACACCGCCAAGGTGCCGCTTACAGTCCTCGTATTTGAGCCCTCGTCCGATGAATTTGAGCTTTCGCTCGAATATGACACCTCCATGTATTCCCTGGATGATATGGAGGTACTGATGGAAATGATGCGTACACTCTCGCTGAGTCTGACCGATGCCGCCACAATAGCCGACGGACGGATGGTCAACGCGGCACAGGAGGCCCAGCTCAGCGCCATGCGCAACGGCGAGACGGGCGAAGTGCTCTACACCTCATTCCACGGAGCCATGGAAAGTCATGTCGATGCCACTCCGGATGCCCCGGCACTCATAGCCTGTGACAAACGGATGACATTCCGCGAGTTTGACAACGAGTGTAACCGCATAGCCAACGCATTGATAAAACGCGGTGTGCGCCGTGGCGACCGCATAGTCATATTGTTGCCGCGCCGTTCATGCCTCATCACCGGCATCTATGGCACCATGAAGGCCGGAGCTACCTATATACCTTGTGACCCCGAATATCCGGCTGACCGCATACGCCTCATCACAGAGGACAGTGACGCACGGTTTGTGATCACGACAGCCGACAAAGTAGACCTCTACCCTGGCAAGGCTGTAGACATTGACGAGCTGCTGACCGAGACCGACACCACTCGCCCGGATATCAAGGTGGAGCCTGAGGATATAGCCTACATGATCTATACATCCGGCTCTACAGGACGTCCGAAGGGCGTGATGATACCGCAGAGGGCTATCACCAACTATCTCTACGGCTACTATAAGATGTTCTATAAAGAGCATCCTGAAATCAAGACACAGATGCTCCTTGTCACTATTTCCTTTGACGCATCGCTGCTCAACCTGGGCGGTGCGCCGACTTCGGGACACTGCCTTGTGCTGGCCAATGAGGACGAGTGCAAGGATGTAGTGCTGCTGTCAAAACTGATGCTTGACAACGGTGTGGACGCTACGGACATCACCCCGAGCCGACTGGATGCTATGCTCGATCTGCCCGAATTTGGCCGCGCGATAGCCCGTTGCAAGCATCTGAATATCGGCGGTGAAGGATTCCAGAACACACTGATAGCCAAACTGTGCTCCGCCGGTTTCCGCGGACGTGCCATCAATGAATACGGGCCTACGGAAACCACCGTAGGGTGCAATCAGGCCGAAGTGACGCCATTTGAGCCAATCATTGCCGGCCGTCCCTTCTACAATGCCAGCGAACGCATCGTAGATGCCTGGGGCTCGGAGCTTCCTGTAGGAGCCGTGGGCGAATTGTATATCTTCGGACGCGGCGTAGGCCTCGGCTACAACAATCTGCCCGACAAGACCGCACAGGCGTTTGTGACATTCAACGGAGAGAGAGGCTACCGCACAGGCGACCTCGCCCGTTGGACTCCCGAAGGCGACGTGGTCATTCTCGGCCGCATAGACCATCAGGTCAAGCTGCGCGGACTCCGCATAGAACTCGGCGAGATAGAGAGCGTGGCGTCACAGTTCGAGGGCATCAAGAATGTGGCGGCAGATGTCCGCGAGGTCAACAAGATACAACATCTGTGTCTCTATTACACCACCACTGCCCCTGTTGACAAAGCAAAGCTCCATGACCACCTCGCATCCTCGCTCACGGAATACATGGTGCCCGATGCCTACACCGAGATTGAGGTGATGCCGCTGACCCCCAACGGCAAGACCAACCGTAAGGCCCTTCCCGAGCCGGAGATAGCTCCGCTGACTCCATACGTGGAGCCGGAAGGCGAGGTGGAGAAAACCATCGCGGATGCGTTCGGCAAGATTCTCCATAATGACAAAATCGGTGCCAACGACGATTTCTTCGCTATCGGAGGCACCTCGATAAGCGCGATAAAGGTAGTCGCAGCCCTGGCATCGTCGGGCTACAGCATCACATATAAAAATGTATTTACCGCGCGCACGCCACGCGCCCTTGCAGCCATGATAGAGGGAAAGCCGGCCGATGACATCGCAGCCCTGCAACCTGCGGCACCCGTGCAGAGCATCCACGTGTCGAAATTTGCCTCTGTGCTCGAGCGCAACACCCTCGATTCATACCTCAACGGAGAGATGCAGACCCTCGGCGATGTGCTTCTGACCGGAGCCACCGGATTCATGGGCATACATATGCTCCACGAGCTGCTCACCACCACCGAGTCGCGTATCATATGCTTGCTGCGTCGCAAAGGCGACCTCTCGGCCGAGAGCCGACTGCGCACACTGCTGTTCTACTACTTCGACAACACGTTTGATGACGATTTCGCCTCCGGCAGACTCTCTGTCATAGAGGGCGACGTGACCACGCCGATAGACGAAGCCCTTGCGCAGCAGCTCGATGTGCAGACAGTCATCAACTGCGCCGCCAATGTCAAGCATTTCTCAGCCGGCAACGACATCGAGCAGGTCAATGTGGAGAGCGTGCGCAATCTGATAGACTTCTGCATGCAGCATGACGCCCGACTGGTGCATATATCCACCGTCAGCATCGCCGGCGAGAGTGTCAACGGATATCCCGACCCTGCTTTGCTGCTGACCGAAAAGATGATGGATTTCGGACAGAGCCTGGCCAACCAGTATGTACACTCCAAATATGAGGCAGAACGACTGATACTCACTGCCATACGCGACAACGGCCTCAGCGCCAAGATAATGCGTGTCGGCAACCTGTCGGCGAGAAGCACCGACGGAGAGTTCCAGATCAACTTCCGCAGCAACGCTTTCATGGGCACACTGCGTGCCTACGTCACACTCGGCTGTGCTCCATATGCCGTGCTTGACGCGCCATGCGAGTTCTCCCCCATCAACGAGGTATGCAAAGCAATATTGCTGCTGAGTTCGACGCCGGCAGAGATGACGGTATTCCAGCCCTGCAACAACCACCGCCTCCCCCTCGGCGACGTGCTCCACATACTCGGAGAAACCGGACTGCCCGTAAGGCCGGTAGAATCCGACGAGTTTGCCGCCTGTGAGCGTGATGCCATGGACGACCCACGCAAAGTTGACGCCCTGCAGCCCCTGATGGCCTACGATTCGGAAGCCGGCGCACGCACGGCATTCATCCGTTATGACTCGAGTTTCACCAACCAGATACTCTATCGTCTCGGATTCCGCTGGAACTACACCTCACGCGACTATGTAAGCCGGTTTATCAAAGCGATAGCTTCGCTTAACTTCTTTGAATCATGAGCACAGTATCGCGCACACCCTACCTCGTAGGCAAAGCCTTCAGGAGCTTCCTGTTCGCGTCAGTGCTGACAGCCGCGGCCTCGCAGATCGGAGCCTTGATTGACGGGCTCATGCTCAGCCACTTCATCAACGAAGAGGCCATGAGCGCCGTCAACATATCCTCCCCGGTCATACAGACACTGTTTGCCCTGTGCATACTGATAGGCACAGGAGGCTCGGTGCTTGCCGGCATGGCTATAGGCAACCACCGCAAATCCGAGGCGTCAGGCATATTCTCCGTCGTGACCGTAACCGCCGTAGGGCTCGGCATAGTCCTCGGAGCTGCCGGCATGATATTCATATCGCCGCTGCTACGTCTCCTCTGCCCGGATGCGTCGCTCCAGGACTATACCTCGCAATATCTCATGGTCATGCTTCCCGGTGCGGCGATATACATGCTCATGGTAGTGACCCAGATGTTTGTCACCCTTGACGGCGAACCTCGGCGCGTCACGGCAGCCGTGACGACCTGCATGGTGGTCAACATTGTGCTTGACTACATCTTCATCGTCTGGTGCGGATGGGCCATGACCGGGGCCGCCGTGGCCACCGTGATAAGCTACGCAGCAGCCATCGCTGTGCTTATGCCGCACTTCCTACATAAAGACGCTCTCCGATTCAGGCTGCCGCGTACAGTCAGGCAATTGGGCCAGATCGCCTCGATGGGATTGCCCTTCGGCATAGCTACAGTGCTGATAGCGGTGCAGCTGCTCGGCAACAACCTCGTGGCCATCAACTACATCGGTGCAGCCGGCATCGTGACCCTGTCGATATGTATGTATCTGCTGAGGTTTTCCATGATGATCCTGACAGGAACACTTGAGTCGTTTCAGCCCGTGGCCGCCATACTCAAGGGATCGGGCGACAACCGCGGAGTGGTGCTCGTGCTTGGCCGTGCCTACAAATTCCTGACGGTGAGCCTGTCGGTGCTCGCGCTTATCCTGATTATCTTCCCCGGCTGGATAGCCACGCTGTTCGGTATCGCCGACGCTCCGTCGCTGGCCATGCTCCATATAGCCCTTCCGGCCTATGCCGTCAATATCCTGCTGCAATGCGCCGTCTACCTCCTGATACCGGTCTACCAGATATACAGCCACAAGAACATGGCTCTGATTATCTCCGTAGGCCAGCCATTGCTCCCTATGGTATGCTACTGGGCGTTGTCAGCCGCAGTGGCGGCAGGTCACAGCTGGGTCAACCCGTGGTGGGGATTTGCCATAGGCCAACTGATTGTAGTGGCGATACTTGTGCCGTTCGCCCTGACACGCAAGGGACACCACGTACCGTTTATCCTCATCCCGTCAGACAATCCCGATGAACTTTACGACATCTCCATAACCCCGTCGATCGACCGCATGGCGGATGCCCTTCTGGACGCCGACGGATGGATGAAACGTCAGCATCTGCCCGAGGAGCTGCGGCTACGCATCGGGCTGGCATGCGAGGAATCGGTCAAGAACATCATCCAGCATGCTTTAGTATCCAAGCTCAGACACTCGGCCATAGACATGCGCATAGCCCTGTCGGCCGACAAGGTAACGGTAATCATCATCGACGAAGGAACGCCTTTCAACCCTACCGAACAGGACCCCGGCACCGGCCTGGGGCTCATGCTCGTGCGCAAGACATGCGACAGCCAGAAATACGAGTACCTGTTTCATCAGAATATCCTGACCATAGAGTGGCATAGATGACATCAGCCCATCTCATAGAGGAAACGGACAGGCAGCTGACACCGGCGCAACAAAGCGCACTGGCACGTCAGCTGCTTGCGCGTCTGCTCGCCGACCGATATGGCATCAGTCCCCTGCCGGCAATCACAGTGACGGCGACAGGCAAACCCTACTTCGCCTCGCATCCCGCCATACATTTCAGCCTCTCCCACTGCCCACGCGCCGTCATGGCTGTCATATCAGATGCTCCTGTAGGCTGCGACATCGAGGAGGTGCAGACCGACGCGCCCCCCGAACTGTTACAGGCGGCATTCTCCCCTGCCGAGCAGACTCGCATCGTCGAAGCGGCCACGCCTCCACTCGAGCTGACACGCATATGGACACGTAAAGAAGCATACGTCAAACGCACCGGAAGCATCCCTGACGACCCTGTCGATTGGCCGTCGGAGATGCCCGGTGTGTCTACTGTATGCGAAGTCGCTAAAGGCTACGTCTACTCAATCAGTCGTTGAGATGACGGACCAATTCGTCTACGGAGATGCCTAACATCGACATCTCATGGCGCAGACGTGGCAACGTGTCGGCAAAGAATTCCTCGCGAAGCTGATCGCGGATTATATCCCTGGCCTCTGAGGATACAAAACACCCCAGACCGCGCTTCTGGTAGAGGATGCCGAGAGCCTGCATGTCGTCATAGCTCTTCAGCACCGTGCGCGTATTGACAGCCATGGCCACCGACAATTCCTTGACCGACGGCACTCGTCCGTCAGTCTGCCAGTCGCCTGACAGTATGCGTCCGTAGCAGTAATCGGTAATCTGCCTGTAAATCGGTTTTGATGTGTTGAAATCCACTATATCTGACGTTTTTTGATTTTCCAAGCCGTTAATATCATCAGCCCTATCCATGCCACTATGTAGAAGATTGTCGAGCCTACCATCAGCGGAATCATAATGCCATGCACTGCCGTGTCTGCTACAGCCTCGACCTCGGCAGGATCAGGCTCCCCGTCGGCCGACAGTTCTACAATCCGATAAAACACGGTATAGGCAGTGTACAGCATCAGGGCGATATACAGACCGATACCTATCACAACATCCCATAGGACCGTCTTAAACACAACATTATGCTTGAATAACACCACGAAAAAGAGGGTAAGCATAGCTGGCACGACGCCGTTCATGTAGATGTTGAGTTTGGCTGACACAATCATCTCAAACATCGGGGGCAGCCCCTGCTCTCCAAACACCTTCGTGGTCAACAGCATAATTTTCATATTGACCTCGCCGGGAAATATCTCCATGCTCAGCACCGGGAGAAGCATCGTCAGCAGGGGCACTATGATTACAGTGTAGCCTATCATAAAGATGCTCTTTGCCTGCCATGACACAGGGAAAGTGATGTCAGCCTCCCTGGAATTATACCGGGCAAAGGCGAGAGGGGCGAATATCATCATCAGACTGACGAGACCCATCAGCATGACATATAGGAATTTAAGATTGTAATGCGACACCACGGCTATAAGTACGGATATCACAAGCGATGCAATCGCATAACAGATGACCTGCCACTTCAGTCGGGGCCAGTAATAGCGTCCGGCAGATACGACCTGACTCCACAGCGAAGGCACAGGTGCAGTCATAGACGAAACAGAATCACACTCATTCATTGTCGGAATCATTTAACAGTTTGATAATACGGTCACGCGCCGGGCTGAACACAGCATTGTAGAGCATGGTCAAGTCAGGCTTGCCGTCGGCATGGGCGTAATCGCCCGACATCTCCATGACTGCACGGTAGAGCCCGGTGCGCATCTCGCTGTAGAGAGCTCCCGGAAGTGGCTGCATCGATGCTGTGAAAGCCAGACGCGATGCCACGCGCTCCATGGTAGTGTTAAAGAGCAACGCGCCGTCTGACAGCATGGCCACACCGTCAAACAGGTTTTCAAGATCCTGCACCGTGTGGGTGGAGATGATGACAGTCTGGTCCATGTCGATGGACGACGCCATGATATTGCCGAGAGTAATCTTTGACTTGATGTCAAGGCCGTTGGCTGGCTCGTCGAGCAGAAGCACCTCCGTGCCGAGCGACAGCGCATAGGCCAGCTGCGCCTTGTGGCGCGTGCCGAGCGACATCTTCATAAACGAGTGGTGCTCGTCTATGCCGAATGCCGTCAGATTAGACTTGAGGAGTTCAGGATTGAAGCGCGGATACAGACAGGCGTGGCACCGCACCATCTCAGCGATGTTTTTGGCCGGGAAAGTCATATTGTCGCCCAGTAAAAACACTCTGCGCATCACCTCGGGAGTACGGGTGGCCACGTCGACACCGTCGATCAGACATCCGCCATACTGCGGACGCAGCAGACCTGTCATCACCTCAAGCAGAGTGGTCTTGCCGGCACCGTTCTCGCCAAGGAGCAGATGTATGCCCGGAGGAAAGGAGGTCGTGACATCCTTGATTGTCACGACTCCTTTACGGTAGGCAAAGCTAAGGTTTTGAAGCTTAATCATTGCTCAGTGCATCATTTGTTTGTTTTAACCAATATATTTCAGTATTCATGTTCACTTGACAGGTGTCACTGTGTAACCGGCCTCCTGCAGAGCCTTGATAAGGCCCTTGTCGCCTACGAGATGTCCTACGCCTACGGCTACAAACACCTTGCTCGAGGGGAGGATGTCGGTGGTGAGCTTCTTGACCCACGAGGCGTTGCGATTGTCAAACAGACGCTTGAACATAGGATCGTCGGGGTCCATGTCCTCATCCTTGAAGAGCACCTCCGAGATAGCATCGAGATTTTCGGTCATGTAGGCATCGGCCAGTTTCTTGGCTTTCTCGCCGCTCTTGCTGTCATTACGCACAGCCTCCATCAGGTCATCCACCTGGTCCATGATAGGAGCGTTCATCAGTATGTCAAATTGCTCCTCCATGGTTTCAAGACCCTTGACAGGGAGATTGGCAGCCGCCGCACGCTGCTGTATCTGGGTGTCAAGCTGCTGCATGGGGTTGAAATCAGGGAAATTCTTGGCGCTCTGGAGCATGGCGAGCTGGGTAGATACCATGGAGGGCTTGAAGGCGTCAAGCTGCTTGGCGTTGAGCATGCCGCCGGTATAGGAGGCGAGCAGCGTGTTGAGCGAGTCAAGCTGTGCGGCAGTCAGCACCTTGGTCAGCGTGGAGTCAGCCGGAGCCGAAGCATACTTCATGGTCAGCTGCACCATCTCGGGCGACTGGGGATTCTCGGGCATCTCGACCTCGCCGTACATCTCCTCTACCGAAGCGAGGGCCGGAGTGAAGCCTTTGATGCTGTCCATGACACTGGCCGGAGCCATGTGGTGGGTGCCGAAGAGGTAGCTGTCGCCTTTGGCGTTATTGCCGCTGACGCGCCACAGGAGCTGGGCGTTGGCACTGCTGATGGCCATGATGAGAATCGCGATGATAAGAGCTGTCTTTTTCATTTCTGTTATTATTAGTTTATTATCGGAATATTAAATGAGTCGGTTTCAGTCATTCTCTTGTAGTGATGTAGTAGTGTGCATCACTATCACGCTGCAAATGTACGTCATTTTTTCCAATTACCAAATTTTCTTGCTATTTTTTTGAAAATAATATGCAAAAAAATGCAAGCGGCTTAATGACACGCCATATGGATTCAGATATGAATGATATATCACACCTTATGCTTATAAATCAGTCAGCGATATGGCATATTTGTAACTAATCGTTAACTTTGTAGGAGCGAGACTGCCATTACGCCGATATTCTGCGGCATAATCATCCCGGGCAGCTCCGCCGATAACCGCCGCCATATGAGATTTCTTGCTATCGTCATAATCGCAATCGCTGCGCTGTCTGCCTCCTCATGCGGACGGCACGCAGCCACCGAGGCCCTCCTTGACCGCGCCGACTCCCTGATGACCGACCATCCCGACTCGGCCCTCACACTGCTCCGCACCGTCGACGGCTCCGGCCTGCCCCACGGATCGGAGCTCAACGCCCGTTACGCCCTGCTCCTGACCCAAGCCGAGGTCAAAAGCTTCAACACTGCTACCGATGATTCGCTCATCACCATCGCAGTGGACTACTATACGAGCCATTGGGACATGATGCAGCTGCTCAAAGCCCATTTCTATCGCGGCAGTGTGCAATACAAGGGGAAACATTACGCCAAAAGCCTGATGTCGATGTTTCAGGCTCTGGAGCTGGCACGCGAAGCCGGATCCGACTTCTGGATGGGACTGGCAAGCCGTGGCGTAGCCGATGTATATCTGGATACCTACAACGGCGAGGAGGGAGTGCGATACGCACAGAAAGAATATTATTGGTGTCCGGTAAATGTGTTTACTCGGCTATTTTGAGTGATTTTATGCATTGACAAGCCCCCTGTTTCAGTATTTGTATCGGCTGTCCGAGGAAAATAAAAAGCCAAATAGGGCTTGAAAGTTTTAGCGGACACCAATAGTTGTTAATAAAAACATAATGCTCAACCAACGAAAAAATCTACAACGCATCTAAACATACTGATAAACATTGCAATAATATTTGGTCAAGAATCGGGGATGATGTCCTTTGCACATCATCCCCTTAAATTTTAATCTTTCAGGTCTGTGTCGTCCTGCTTTTGGTTTACTGTCATGGACTCTACCTTAAGCCCATCCCCGGAATTTGTATTGATGCCCCCCTACAAAAAGAACGTCATTAGAATTAACTACGGCTTATGTTTGTGCTTGAATGGCGTTTTTTAGTAGTGACATGCCACGGAATACCAACGAATGCGTTTAGAATGAAATCGTTGCATTAGCAGACATGCCATGGCATGTCCCTACTACATTATGAGCCATCGTATGTTGATAGGGACTACGTTTACAAGATAGATACTGACGGCTGAAATGAAGAAGGCTGCGTCAAAAAATTTCATGACGCAGCCTTACTTATGGGTTGTTGAGATGCAATTACATCGGGTTTTCGGGAGGTTGGGCAGCATCGGCGAGTGGATTCCAGCCTTGGGCCTTGATGGGTAGCTCGGCGCCGTCACGAGTTACAAGCATGCAGCCGAGGTCCTCCTTGGTGATGTGGCCGATAACCTTGATGCCCTCGAGCTTGCTGACCGCATCGTGCATATGCAGAGGCACTGTGAACAGTAACTCGTAGTCCTCGCCGCCGTTCATGGCCGCTGTGACCAGATTCATGCCGAGTTCCTCCGCCATGACTGCAGTCTGGTAGTCGATGGGGATGCGGTCTTCGTAGACGCGACACCCGGTGTGGCTCTGCCTACATATGTGAAGCAACTCCGATGACAGACCGTCAGAGACGTCCATCATAGCCGTAGGCTTAATCCCGGCTTCCGTAAGCTCCCTGACTATGTCACGGCGAGCCTCAGGTTTGAGCTGACGCTCAACCAGATACTCCTTGCCGGCAAAATTAGGCATGAAATCCTTTTGTCCAGCCGAAGCCACCTTCTCGCGCTCAAGCAGCTGCAAACCCATATATGCCGAGCCGAGATCTCCCGACACGCATATAAGGTCAGTATCCTTGGCTCCGTCACGATACACAATCTGATCCTTAGGCGCATCGCCTATACATGTGATGGAGATTACAAGACCCTGACGCGAGGATGTGGTGTCGCCGCCGACCAGATCCACTCCATATATCTCACAGGCAAGACGTATGCCGGCATAAAGCTCCTCGATGTGTTCCACCGTGAACCGCTTGCTTATGCCGAGCGATACGGTAATCTGACGCGGAGTGCCGTTCATGGCATATATATCACTGAAATTGACTATCGCCGACTTGTAGCCGAGATGCTTCAGGGGGACGTATGTCAAGTCAAAATGAACGCCTTCAAGCAGCAGATCCGTTGTCACGAGGACTTCCGTATCGGGATATTCGAGCACAGCAGCATCGTCACCAACGGACTTCCTGGTAGATGCGTTGACCACGGGAAGCGTTTCTGTCAGGCGGTGGATAAGTCCGAACTCGCCTAATTGAGATATTTCGGTCATGTATGTTTTGGGGTTAATTTTCTAATATCTTACATCTGCTCAACCATGCCGCGAATCAGCGCGAGCATCTTTGGCTGGGCGTTGACAGCAGCCTGCTGCACCTCCTCATGTGTAGGCACCTGCTTGATGTCCTTTCCGCCGAGATCGGTGATTACAGAGAGTCCGAACACTTTCATGCCTCCATGTACGGCCACTATCACCTCTGGGACAGTAGACATGCCCACGGCATCGCCGCCTATCACACGGAAATACTCATATTCCGCCGGGGTCTCGAATGTCGGGCCGGTAGTGCCGACATATACACCGTGCATCAGACGGATGTCCTTTTCAAGAGCCACTGCATCAGCCAGGGCTATGAGCTTATGGTCATAGGCCTCGGTCATGGCCGGGAAACGTGTGCCTAATTCCTCATAGTTCTTGCCGCGAAGCGGATTTTCGGGGAAAAGGTTGATATGGTCGGTGATGACCATCACATCGCCCACCTTAAATTCCTTGTTCATACCTCCGGCGGCATTGCTGACAAAGAGCGTAGTGATGCCGAGCATCTTCATCACCCTGACAGGGAATGTCACGCTCTTCATATCATAGCCCTCATAATAGTGGAAACGGCCCTGCATGGCCATTACGCGCTTGCCGTTGAGAGTGCCGAATATAAGGTTGCCCGAGTGCCCCTCTACTGTCGATACAGGGAAGTTGGGGATGTCGGCATAGCGCAGAGTCTGTTTGTCCTCTATATAGTCAACAAGAGACCCGAGGCCTGACCCGAGGATTATAGCAATCTGAGGCATTTCGCCGGTGATTTTTCCGCGAAGGAAATCAGCAGTCTGTTTGATCTGTTGTAACATGGTAATGGGTGTTTTAAGGGGATATGTAGTAATAACAAAAAACAAGGCGACATATCGGCATGTCAAGCCTTAAAATTTGCTTTTTTAGCCAAACGTATGTTGCGTATGAGCTGGCGGAGCGTCGGTTCGAACTCCTCCTCGTTCTGAGGCATGAATTCCACCTTGATAGGCAGATAGAAGATTGATGACTTCAGGGCATGAGGGAAATACGGATTATTTGACAGCCTGACAGCATCCTTCTCCGTAGTGACTATGAATTTGCGCTGTCCCGGCAGTTCTTCAAACTTCTTCTTTAGCAGGGCCATGTCGCTCTGAGTGAAAGCATGGTGGTCAGGGAAACGGAGCATCTTAACCTTGGCTCGGTAGTTACGCAGATGCTGCACGAACGGCCTGGGATTGGCCACACCGGTAAGCGTCAGTATAGAATCATTTTCAGTCAGCCAGTCGAGATAAGGTATGTAAGTCACGCTCTCGGGAAAGACACTGACGAGATGTCCGTAGGCATATTTTGAGAAGAACAGCTTCTGAAACGGAAACAGGTTGAGATTTTCCTTGAATATGCGGCAATCCATCGGCTTCATATCGTCGGTACACTTGGTGACCACCACCACATCCGCACGGTTGAGAGCCGACATCGGTTCACGGAGACGCCCCAACGGGAGCAACTTGTCATAGAAAACAGGACGGTTGCACTCCGTCAGCACCACCGACACCGCCGGCTTGACGTAACGGTGCTGGAAAGCATCGTCAAGTATCATAAGGTTTATATCCTTATTGATTTCCAGAAGCTGCCTGATGCCTTTGACCCTGTCCTCACACACGGCCACAGTGATGTCATCACCATATTTCTGGAATATCTGATATGACTCGTCACCTATATCCTCGGGGCGCGAACGGTGGGTAGCGAGCACAAAGCCCTTGGTGCGGCGTTTGTAACCGCGGCTCAGCACCCCTATGTTATAGTTGTAGCGCAGCGACTCTATAAGGTACTCGGTGTGCGGAGTCTTGCCGGTGCCGCCTATGGCTATGTTGCCGACAACTATGACAGGCACATCAAATTCATGCTGCTTGAGTATGCCGGCATCAAACATCTTATTGCGCAACGTCATAACCGCCCCGTAGATTTTCGACAGGGGGTAAAGCAACAGTATGTCTAATATCTTGCTCCTTGACATTGCTTTTCAGGCAGACGTTTTTTATCAGAAGTCAAGGACAGTCATGGTACGGGTCTGCATCTGCTCCATCTCCGAGAGCTGCTGTACCTGTTTCCACACAGGATATGCCGCACCGAGCTGGTGCATGGTGATGCGCTCCTCGATGGAGTTGCGCATCAACAGCAGGTCATAGAGGAAATCATATTCCGACTTGGGATATACCATCACGTCGCTACGCTTCATGTCAAGCTGCTTGGTCATATCAGCGATAGCAGCGTCAAGGCCGCCGAGCTTGTCAACGAGGCCAATCTTAAGGGCCGTCATGCCGTCCCACACACGTCCCTCAGCTATAGACTGCAACTTAGCCAGAGGCATCTTGCGGCCTTCGGCACACCGCTTTGTAAACAGTGCATAGCCGCGGTCAACCGAACGCTGGAGAGCCGCCACCGAACGCATGGACGGTTTTTGGAACACATTTATAAGTTCGCCCTGGGGATTGGTCATATACTGGTCATAGTGTATGCCGAGTTTGTCATTCATCAGCCCCGATACATTGGGTATCAGGCCGAATATACCGATGCTGCCGGTGAGGGTAAGCGGTTCGGCATATATCTTGTCAGCACCGCAAGAGATATAATATCCGCCCGAAGCGGCATAATTACTCATCGACACATAGAACGGTTTGCCTGTAACCTTCTTGAACTGGTCAAGAGCCTCCCAAATCTGCTCCGATGCAAATGCACTGCCTCCGGGAGAATTGACGCGCAATATAAGACCGGCCACATCATCGTCATTCATCAGGGATTCTATTTCAGGCACCATACGCTCAGCCGAGATGCCGGAGTTACCCTCATCGGTAATCTCACCCTCGGCATAGAGCACCGCCACATGCTTTTTCTTAGGCTGTGTGGCACCCATCACGGCCTTTGTAGCAGCATATTGCTTGACATCAAGCAGACGCAGGTCACTCGGCTCGTCACGCTCGGTCAGATCCGCGAGGAGGCTGTTGACTTCATGGCGATAGGCCAGACGGTCCACTATCTTTTCACGCACAAGAAACTGCGGGTCCTGGAAAGCAAGCATCGAGTCAGCCCACTGGTTGACTTTCAACGGAGTCACGGCACGGTTATCGGCAATGTTTTTGGTCATGTAGCCCCACATAGCCCCAAGGAATTTAGCATCCTGCTGACGGGCCGCTTCGCTCATGCCATTGAGCAGGAAAGGCTCCACCGCACTCTTGTAAGTGCCGACCTTAACCACCGTAAACGACACGCCTGTCTTGTCAAGAAAATCCTTGAAATACATGTTGCCGGTGCCGAGACCGTGGATGTCAATCATACCGATAGGATTGAGGAAAATACTGTCGGCTACCGACGCGATATAATATTCGCTCTGCGAGTAAGTATCGCCATAGGCATATACCCACTTGCCCGATTTCTTGAACTTCTTTATGGCGCGTGTCAGTGCATCGGCCTGTGCGGCTCCGAATCCGCCGCTCTTGGCCTCAATCAGCATTCCATCGATGTGGTCATCTTTAGCAGCCTCCTCTATGGCCTTGATGGCTTTGGCGAGAGGTAGCGGAGTCTTTATGTCGTCCATGAGAATATCAGTGAGCGAAGGGCGGTCACTGTTATGTTCTACTATAGACATATCCAGACTCAGATGCAGCACAGAGTGGTCTTTGGTCTCCATATTGGCATATTCCTCTGAAACAGACGAGGAGCTGACGGCAATCACGAGCACCACCGTACCCAGCACTACAAGAATTCCTGTGATCCAAAGAGCAGCCATTGAACCCAGAAATGCGATGAAAAACTTTCTCATTATATCAGTCTGATGATGTGTTATCAAGTTGGTTATCTGCAAAGTTAAGAAAATAACCAACTTAATAAAACATTTACCACTCCTTAATTTAAAAGTTTTTATAAAAACAGCCTCAAGGATATACTTATCAAGGTATTCAGCCACGTCCATATGCACGACATAAATTTAGCCATGAAATTTGGAGATATGACGTTAAAATGCTAAATTTGGGATAGATATTTCACATAAATCAATCATTAACTGACAATACGGCACTATGGAAGTATGGATTATATGGCTGATATTTGCTGCAGCCCTCGTGATAGTAGAACTGCTGACACAGTGGATTTCATCGTTTTGTCTCGCCATAGGCTGCATGGCTGCCATGATAGCCGAATTATGCGGCGCATCGGTGGTGTGGCAGCTCGTATGGCTCGCCATAGGTACCATAGTGGGGTTTGTATGCTTCATCCCCATGTTTAAGCACCGCATTGAGCGCAAGAAACTCGCATCGGATGCCACCGGAGCCAGCAATATGGACGCACTCGTAGGGCGCAAGGCCCGTGTTATAGTGGACATCCCTTCCGAAGGGCTCGGACGAGTGAAGCTCGACGGCGACAACTGGCAGGCAGAATGCGCCATACCTGTAGCGTCAGGCTCCGAGGTCAAAGTGGTAGGATATGACAGCATCATACTCAAAGTGATTCCGGCCAATTAACCGGCGAAACAAATTACCAATTACATTAATACAACAATCTCACAGACATGTCAGGAACCCTAATCCTCGCAGTGGCTCTCATAGTGGCCGCTATCATCATCGTGTCTGCCGGCGTCAAGGTGGTGCCGCAGAGCGAAACCAAAGTCATAGAACGGCTGGGCCGTTTCCACTCGGTGCTCGGCCCCGGTCTTAACATCATCTGGCCTTTCATTGACAAGCCCAAGGTGGTCTACACCCGTCGCATCGAGACAGCCGTAGGCGGACGCACCATAGTGCGCATGTCACAGTCGTCATCAATCGACTTGCGCGAACAGGTCTATGACTTCCCCTCCCAGCAGGTAATCACACGTGACAATGTGATGACGGAAATCAACGCACTCATCTATTTCCAGATTGTAGATCCCAAAAAATCAGTCTACGAGATAGACAACCTCCCCAACGCCATCGAGAAACTTACTCAGACATCGCTGCGTAATGTGATCGGCGAGCTTGAACTCGACGAGACACTGACCTCACGCGACACCATCAACACCCGTCTCCAGGCCATCCTTGACGATGCGACAAACAAATGGGGCGTGAAGGTGAACCGTGTGGAACTCCAGGACATCACACCTCCCGAAAGCGTGCGCATAGCCATGGAGAAACAGATGCAAGCAGAGCGCAACCGCCGTGCCGACATCCTCAACGCCGAGGGCGAGAAGAAATCTCTGATATTGCGTTCGGAAGGTGAAAAGGAATCGCAGATTAACCGTGCTGAGGCTGCCAAACAGGCCGAAATCCTCAAGGCCGAGGGTGAATCCCGCGCCAAAGTGCTCCAGGCCGAAGGCGAGGCCGAGGCTATTCGCCGCATCACCGAGAGCATCCGCCAGTCAAACACTGACCCGGCCACCTATCTGCTCGCCACAAAATACATCGAAGCTCTCGAGCAGATGACCAAGGGTAAAAACGACAAGACTGTATTCATCCCCTACGAGGCTTCAGGAGTGCTCGGGTCACTTGGGACAATCAAGCAGCTGTTTAATAAGTAGGATACGGATAAGTCTTATAAATCTTATAAATCTTATATGGAGCGTGGCCTTGGAAAGGGGCCGCGCTTTATTATTTACGCCAGAACTCCGGGACAAAGAGGACAAAGATGGTGAAAATCTCCAGACGGCCTATGAGCATCACAATCGAAAGCACCCATTTGCCGGCATCGGGTATAATATCGTAGCTGCTGCCATAGCCTGTTATACCGGCACCAAGGCCATTATTGCCCATACATGAAAACGTAGAAAAAAACGCATCGACAAGCGGCACGTGCATCCCTGTCAGCAATATGGCACTGAGAAATATAGTCACCATATATATCACAATGAATGACATAATCTTGCCGATTATGGTGCGCGAGATGACACGGCCGTTAACCCTGACAGTGTGCACCTCGTTGGGATTGACCACCATACGCAACTGATGCCATGTATATACTATCACGCATCGGATGCGGTCAAGCTTGGCACCACCGGTGGTACTGCCGGCACATGCTCCGGTAAACATCAGCAGAAACACGAGCACCAGCACCGTAGTGCCCCAACTCTCGAAATTGGTGACCGTATAGCCCGTGGAGGTTATAGTAGAAACTATCTGGAATATGGGCTCTATGGTGATGTCCTGCAGATCATGGAACTGGTCACGGACTATAATGGCAATATCGAAAAGGATAAACATGCCGAGAATCACATACACGTAGGTGCGGAATATGTCATTGCGCCACAATGTGCGCAGACCGCCGCCATGCACTGTGGCAAACAGCAAACCGAAGTTGATACCACCTATAAACATGAATATGGTAATCACAATCTTCGTATAGTACGAATCGTCCCAGGTGCCGATGCTGCCGTCGCTCGTCGAATATCCGCCGGTGGATATGGTGCTCATGGCATGGCATATGCTCTCAAACAAATTCATCGGGCCGAGCAACAAAAGGAATATCAACACGATGGTAAGGATGAGATATATCATCCATAATGTTTTGGCCGTCTGCGATATACGGGGCGAAATCTTGTCATGCGTTATACCTGTAACCTCGGCATTGAACATCATGAGTCCGCCGGAATGGTTGAATTTCGGGAGCACGGCGAGCGTAAACATTATTATACCCATACCCCCGAGCCACTGCATCAGACATCGCCATATCTGTATGCCATGAGTGAGAGTGGAAACCTGTCCTATGACAGTAGCCCCCGTGGTCGTGAAACCCGACATGGCTTCAAAGAAACCCTCGCTTACAGTCAACGGCGTAGGCCCTATAAGAAGCGGCAGCATCCCGAAGGCCGAGAACACCACCCACACGAGAGCAGTCAGCAGAAAGCCCTCGCGTTTGCCCATATTGGCCAGACGCGGACGGAAACACAGGATGGCCAGCAATCCGGCTCCGGCTGTGATGGCTATGGACTCTACAAAAGCCATGGCATCATTTTCGCCATATATCAGCGACGTGGCCAAAGGTATCACCATGAAAGCAGCCTCAATCAGCAACAGCCAACCGAGCAAACGGCACACGGCAGAAATATTGACCACCGGGGCCTTTATACCAAGATGAAACGGCTTTATAAATGCCATATATCAATAGAACAATTTATCAAGCTTATGTATCGCTCCACCCAGAGTAAACACAAGCACGTGGTCACCTGCCTGAAGCTCTGTCTGACCGGAAATAAGCATGCCCCGTCCATCACGTATCATACCTGCAAGAGTGATGTCACGCGGAAGTTTGAGTTTGTAGACAGGGGTACCAATCACCTTAGCACCCTTGTGCACCTCCAGCTCCGCAACCTCAGCATCGGCCAAAGCAAGGCATCTGGCTGTATCGGTGTCGGCATCAAGCAGTATCTGGAAAATCTTGCTCGAGGCTATCAGCTTCTTGTTGATAATAGTGCCGATATTGAGATTTTCAGCCTGAGAGATAAACTGTATGTCCTCTACTTCCGCCACCGTCTTCTCAACGCCTAATTCCTTAGCGGACAGACATGTAAGTATATTAGCCTCGGAACTGTCGGTCAGAGCCACAAAAGCATCGAAATCCTGTATGCCCTGGTCACGCAGAGTATCTATGTCACGGGCATCGCCATAGACCACACGGATATTATCGCACTTCTCGGCCACCTTGTCACAGCGACGGCGGTCAATCTCTATCAGTTTGATTTTGAACTTGTCTTCAGCGAGATTGGCAAACCGCATGGCTATACGGCTGCCCCCCATGACGAGCACACGGCGGATGGCAGTATCCTTCTTGCCACACAGCTCGCGTATATCCTTGACATGGTCTTTGGTTGTGGTAAAATATATGATGTCGCCGGTCTCTATGTCGTCATCACCGCGAGGTATGATGGTCTCATGGTTGCGCTTGATGGCTGCGACATGGACATTATGGTTGCTGGATGTCATGTCGCGCAGCTTTTTGCCGGTCACAGGAGCGTTGTCACGTATCTTGACCCCTATCAGTATGAGCTGTCCGTCGTGAAGTTCAAACCAATGGCGGGCCCATGAACGCTCCAAAGCCGTCATAATCTCATGGGCAGCAAGCAATTCGGGATATATCAGGAAATCCACGCCCCTGTCATCAAAAAAGCCGCGGTTTTTCTCCCGAAGATACTCGTAATTATCAATACGGGCCACGGTGCGGTCAGCCCCGAGTTTTTTGGCTATCTGGCAAGCAAGGATATTCTCAGTCTCAGAGGGTGTCACGGCTATAAACAGATTGCAGTCCTGAACACCGCTCTCCCTCTGGGCATCGAAAGATATCGGGCTGCCCTTGTGGGTCATCAGATTGTAATTGGCATCAAGAATCTCCAGTTTGGCGGCATCCTTGTCAATGACCATTATATCCTGGTCCTCGCTTGACAACATCTTAGCGAGATGTGTACCCACCTCTCCGGCTCCGGCTATAATTATCTTCATAAGACTAAAACAATTTTGTAGATTATATCACTTGCCACCAGCCTTGACAGCTCTGACAACGGCTTCCTCGATAGAGCGCGAGTCAATACCGACTATCTCATGGAGCTGAGCCACGGTACCGTGGGCAATGAAACTGTCAGGAGCACCAAGCATCGTGATGTCAGGATGGAAGCCATTGGCGCACATCCACTCTGCCACGGCACTACCCATGCCTCCAGCTTTGGCTCCATCCTCAAGCGTGATTACCGGCACACCCATGGCAGCGACTTCGCGGAGTATTTTCTCGTCAAGAGGTTTGGCGAATACCATATCGTAAACGCCTACAGATATGCCTTTATGCCTGAGACTCTCCGCGACCTCCACGGCACGCAACGCCAACGGACCGATGGCGAGAATCACGCACCGGTCTCCGTCGGCAAGTTTTTCGCCACGCCCGATTTCGAGTTTCTTCAAATCGCACTCCCACTCTACCAGCTTGCCGGCACCACGAGGATACCTGATAGCAAACGGGCCGTCATGGAGAGATGCAGTGTACATGAGATGCCGCAACATATGCTCGTCACGAGGAGCGGACACCACCATGCCGGGGATAGTGCGCATGTATGCGATATCAAAGAGGCCGTGGTGTGTGACACCGTCCTCCCCTACCAGTCCGGCACGGTCGATGCAGAATGTCACCGGCAGATGCTGTATAGCCACATCATGGATAATGTGGTCATATCCGCGCTGTAGAAATGAGCTGTATATGGCACAGAACGGATGCAGACCCTCCTTGGCCAAGCCTCCGCTGAATGTGACCGCATGACCCTCGGAAATGCCCACATCAAATGTACGCTCCGGAAACGCCTCCTGCAACTTGCTCATAGACGTTCCCGAAGGCATTGCAGCTGTTATCCCCACTATCTTGTCGTTGCCACGGGCAAGCTCCACAAGGGTATTGCCGAATACATCCTGATATTTCAGCGGATGCGGTTCCTGACCTGCCTTAGGACGCTCGCCCGTCAGAGGGTCAAACTTACCCGGGGCATGCCATGTGGCCGGGTCACGTTCGGCCGGAGCAAAGCCCTTGCCTTTGACCGTGCGCAGATGGAGCAGCTTCGGGCCTTTCATATCCTTTATATCGGTGAGCACACGTATCATGCGCTCGATGTCATGCCCGTCAAAAGGCCCGAAATAACGGATATTGAGACCTTCAAATATATTTTGTTCGCCTCCGAGCAGTGACTTGATACTGTTGTTGAATCTAAGTATCCGGCTGCTTGACTGGCGGCTGATAAGATTCATCCGTCTAAGCAGCTTATAAGTCTTGTAGCGGAGATTGTTATATCTCTTGGAAGTGTTGAGCTTGGCAAGATAACTGTTGAGTGACCCGACATTCCTGTCAATCGACATATCATTGTCGTTGAGGATGATGAGCAGGTTGCTTGCAGAGTTGGCCGCATTATTCAAGCCCTCGAATGCAAGACCGCCGCCGATTGACGCATCGCCTATGACGGCCACGACATGACGCTTCGGTTCCCCTTTGAGAGCCGAAGCCACCGACATGCCCAAGGCTGCGGATATGGAGTTGGAGGCGTGGCCGGCTGTGAAAGTGTCATACTCGCTCTCGGCCGGATTCGGGAAACCGCTTAGTCCGCCGAGCTTACGGTTGGTGTCAAACAATCCGGCACGGCCCGTCAGAAGTTTATGTGGATAAGCCTGATGCCCGACGTCCCATACGATGCGGTCATCGGGAGTATCGAATACATAGTGCAGCGCCACTGTCAGCTCCATGGCCCCCATGCTGCTTGCAAAGTGCCCCGGGTTATGCGACAATTCCTTAATCAGAAACTTGCGCATGTCGGCACAAACCTGCTTGAGACCCTCGATATCGAGCTTGCGCAAATCTGACGGATATTTAATCTTGCTTAATACAGGATAGTCACTTTCGTTAAGCTCTACCATTGCCTTTGTCGTGCTTTTCGTCGGTATTATTGTTCTTGCCCCTGAAATGTTTCTTGTACAACGGCACGAAAACTATGATGCCTGATGCCACAATGACAAACAGGGTCTTGAGCGTAAACGGACCTGATGAGACAAGAAGATAACATAGCGCAATCCAGAGGAGCACTATACAAACCATGCGGAATTTAGTCGCGTTGTTCATCCTGTCACGTGATATGAGGATTATATCCTATTGCAAATGTACTAAACTTCCGCCAAGCAGCCAAATCCAATCATCCGATTAGGCACCTTGCTTCGCCATCATCACCGACAAAACAGATACATCGGCGGCAGCTTTGGGAATCCAAAACTTCCGCCGATATTATAGATGGGCCGGTGACCGCTGATTAATAGGCCTGCCAGGGTTTGATTTCAACCTCATCGAGGGGAACAGATGTAAATGCCTCGATGAAAGCCGAAGCCAGACGCGCGTTGGTCAGCAGGGGTATGTTGAGGTCTATGGCTGCGCGGCGTATCTTGTAACCGTTGGTAAGCTCTGCACTTGAGAGATTCTTGGGGATATTTACCACAAGGTCCACCTCCTTATTGTGAAGCAGCTCGAGTGCCTGCGGCTGCTTGTCAGGTTCGCTGGGCCAGTGTACGCAGATGGCAGGTATCCCGTTTTCGTTGAGGAACTTATGGGTACCGCCTGTAGCATAGAGCTTGAATCCGGCATCGTTGAGCTTATGCGCCGAGTCGAGCAGGTCGGTCTTCTGCTTGGTAGTACCTGTAGAAAGCAGCACTCCCTTTGAAGGGATGCGCAGACCCACCGAGAGCATCGACTTGAGCAACGCATCGTTGGTGTCGGTGCCTATACATCCGACCTCGCCCGTAGATGACATGTCGACACCCAGCACAGGGTCAGCACCTTGCAGACGCGAGAAGCTGAACTGCGAAGCCTTGATGCCTACATAATCAAGGTCAAAGGCGTTTTTGGCCGGACGGTCCACATGGATTCCGAGCATCACCTTGGTAGCTATGTCGATAAAATTGATTTTCAGCACCTTGCTTACGAATGGGAAACTGCGAGATGCACGCAGGTTACACTCTATGACCTTAATGTCATTGTTCTTGGCAAGGAACTGGATATTGAACGGACCTGATATATTGAGAGCCTTGGCTATCTGCGAAGACACTTTCTTGATGCGGCGCATGGTCTCTACGTAGAGTTTCTGCGGAGGGAACTGTATGGTCGCATCGCCCGAGTGCACGCCGGCAAACTCGATGTGCTCCGAGATGGCATACACCACGATTTCACCGTTCTGAGCCACGGCATCCATCTCTATCTCCTTGGCGCCCTGGATAAATTCGCTTACCACCACAGGATGCTGCTTGCTGACATTGGCGGCGAGACGCAGGAAGCGTTCAAGCTCGTCATTGTTGCTGCAAACATTCATGGCCGCTCCGGAAAGCACGTAGCTTGGACGGACGAGCACGGGGAACCCTACCTTGTCGATAAACTTGTGTATGTCCTCGAAACTTGTCAGCTCGCTCCAACGCGGCTGGTCTATGTGCAGACGGTCAAGCATGGCCGAGAACTTGTTGCGGTCCTCAGCATTGTCGATGCTCTGTGCCGATGTGCCGAGTATGTTGACATGGCTCTTGTCAAGACGAGTGGCAAGGTTGTTAGGAATCTGACCACCCACACTGAGTATGGTGCCGTGGGGCTGCTCAACCTCGATGATGTCCATCACGCGCTCATAGGTCAGCTCGTCAAAATAGAGGCGGTCACACATGTCATAGTCAGTGGAGACAGTCTCAGGATTATAGTTAATCATCACCGAACGCCAGCCCTCTTTATTGACAGTCAGAAGCGCGTTGACCGAACACCAGTCAAATTCCACCGATGAACCGATGCGGTATGCACCGGAGCCGAGGACTATGATAGACCTGTGGTCATGGAGGTAATTGACGTCGTTTTCAGTACCGTTATAGGTCAGGTACAGATAGTTGGTCATAGCAGGGTATTCAGCCGCAAGGGTGTCAATCTGTTTGACCACAGGGGTCACGCCGAGCGATTTGCGATAGGAACGCACGCGGTCACTGCCCTCCTCGCTGTGCTGATTCATCCAGTCGCCAAACACAGAACGAGCAATCTGGAAGTCGCTGAAGCCCTGGGATTTGGCCTGACGCACGAGTGCTTCGGGCAATTTCTCCACTTCATCATACTGCTCCATCTCCTTGGCTGTCTCAATGATGTTGTGGAGTTTGTGGAGGAACCACTTGTCTATCTTGGTAAGCTCATGGATACGGTCAACGCTATATCCGCGCTGCATCGCCTGAGAGATTACAAATATGCGTTTATCAGTAGGAGCCGAGAGTGCTTTGTCAATGTCGGCTACATCCATGAATTTGTTTTCAACAAATCCGTGCATGCCCTGTCCTATCATGCGGAGACCCTTCTGGATGACTTCCTCAAAAGTACGTCCGATGGCCATCACCTCTCCTACCGACTTCATGGATGAACCGATTTCACGCTTCACACCGTGGAACTTGCCAAGGTCCCAGCGAGGAATCTTGCACACTATATAGTCGAGAGCCGGCTCAAAGAAGGCCGATGTCTCTTTTGTGACGGAGTTACGGAGGTCAAACAAGCCATATCCCAGACCGAGCTTGGCTGCCACGAAAGCCAGAGGATAACCTGTGGCCTTGGAAGCCAGAGCCGATGAGCGGCTCAGACGCGCATTGACCTCAATGACACGGTAGTCCATGGACTGTGGGTCAAAGGCATACTGCACGTTACACTCGCCCACGATGCCCACATGGCGGATGATTTTTATGGCAAGCTGACGCAGATAATGATAGTCTTCGTTGCTGAGGGTCTGCGAAGGAGCCACCACGATGGATTCACCGGTATGGATGCCCAGCGGATCGAAGTTCTCCATGTTGCAGACTGTGATACAGTTGTCAAAGCGGTCACGCACCACCTCATATTCCACCTCTTTCCATCCCTTGAGCGACTTTTCGACCAATACCTGAGGCGAGAACGAGAGAGCCTTCTCACAGAGCGCAATCAGTTCCTCCTCATTGTCACAAAAACCGCTGCCGAGGCCTCCGAGTGCATATGCGGCACGCACGATGACAGGGTAGCCCAACTCATTGGCCGCCTTGATGGCATCAGCCGTAGAGTTGACAGCCTCGCTCTTGATGGTCTTGACATCGATTTCATCAAGTTTCTTGACAAACAATTCGCGGTCCTCGGTGTCCATGATGGCACGGACGGGAGTGCCGAGCACCTTGACATCATATTTGTCAAGCACGCCGCTCTCGCTGAGAGCCACGCCACAGTTGAGGGCGGTCTGTCCGCCGAAAGCGAGCAGGATGCCGTCAGGACGCTCCTTCTCTATGACTTTTTCAACGAAATATGGAGTCACGGGCAAGAAATAAATCTTGTCAGCGAAACCGTCGGAAGTCTGCACGGTGGCGATGTTGGGATTGATGAGAATGGTCTCTATACCCTCCTCCTTCAAAGCCTTCAGAGCCTGCGAGCCGGAATAGTCAAATTCGCCGGCCTCTCCAATCTTGAGGGCACCGCTTCCAAGCAGAAGCACTTTGTGAAAGTCAAATCTATTAGTCTGCGACATGTGAGTATGTTGTGTGGGATATGTAGTGTTAGATGGATAAAAATGTGAAATGGATGTCACATAGCGGCTGCATGGTCAGAGCAGGGCGATAAATTCGTCAAAGAGGAACTCGGTGTCCTTGGGTCCGCTTGATGCCTCGGGATGGAACTGGGCAGAGAAAAACGGTTTGCTCTTGTGGCGTATGCCTTCGTTGGTGCCGTCGTTCATGTTGACGAACAGCGGCTCCCAGTCTGACGGAAGCGTGGTGCTGTCTACAGCGAAACCGTGGTTCTGCGAGGTGACGAAACACTGGTCGGAGTTGACGCGGCGCACCGGCTGGTTGTGGCTGCGGTGTCCGTACTTGAGTTTGTATGTCGTAGCTCCGGCGGCCTTGGAGAGGAGCTGGTTGCCCATGCAGATACCGCAGATAGGTTTGCCTATCGCTATGGCCTTGCGTATATTTTCCACTGTCTTCTCGGCCATATCCGGATTACCGGGACCGTTGGATATAAACAGTCCATCGTAGGGTATCGTCGTGAAATCATAGTCCCAGGGCACACGTACCACCTTGACTCCGCGGCGGGTCAGGCATCGGATGATGTTGTGCTTCACACCGCAGTCCACGAGCACCACTGTCTTGTCGCCCTGTCCGTGGTACTCCACATCCTTGCATGATACCTTTGCTACGAGATTCTCCTTGTTGGGGTCGTAGAAATCGACATCCTCGGCACCCTCTACCACGATTTTTCCGAGCATCGAGCCGTGTTCGCGCAGATGTTTCGTCAGAGCGCGTGTGTCTATGCCGTAGATGCCTACGATTTTTTCTTCCTTGAGCCAGTCAGCCAGACTGCGGTCGGCCTGCCAGTGGCTGTGGTCATAGGTATAGTCCTGTGCCACTATTGCCTTGCAGTGTATGCCGTCGCTCTCGTAATATTCGCTGACATCATCCTTCTGACGGCGCGGAGGCACTCCGTAATTACCAAGAATAGGATAGGTCGTGACCAAAATCTGCCCTTCGTACGATGGGTCGGTCAGACTCTCAGGATAACCCGTCATGGCGGTGTTGAAAACTACTTCACCGGCTGTGGAACCTTCATAGCCGAATGATTTCCCTTCAAAGGTGGTGCCGTCTTCAAGTGTGAGGACAGCGCGTTTCGTTTCACGCATAGTCTGTAGAGATGGTGGAGAATTTTTCCGTTTGATTGAAAAACCTATAATCGGGGCAAAGTTACTCAAAAAATCCCTACTGTGCAACTATGACCCGGAGATACAGATATATTACATTTTTTAACGGAGCGTGCACAATCACCGATAAAAATCAGTATATTTGTGGCATATCTTATCACATCCAATGCATCACATAACCAAACACATCCTTTCGGTCGCAATCGCATTGACCGCACTATGCGCCGAAGCCACTACCGAACTGCCGGCATTTGTCAAGAAACAGATGGTAGACAGCATCAAATCAGAGCTACCAAAAGTCCAGTCGCCGACAGAGAAAATCAAGATGCTTACAGACATCTTCGACCTCAGCAACAACATCGCCCTGAAAGACTCCGTAGGCTCCGCAATCTACAACATAGCATTGCAGAACGGCGATACCGATGCCGGCCTCAACATCCTGCTCCATCTCGGCAACATGCACGTCAAGGAAGACTCAATGCTGGCCATTGACATCAGCAGGGCGCGACGCTTCCAGCCCTCGCCTACCCGTGACATGACAGTCGCATTCCTCAGGATGCTGCGCAACCACAACAGTCTCTGGTATGCCGACGAAAAGACACGCGACCACCGGCTGCAGCAGCTGCTTGACATGGTCAACACCAACCCTCCGACAGACACGTATGAGAAAATCGTGCTGCTCCATGCCCTATGTATCTATATAGGCAACACATCGCATGGCGACATGCTGATACACTACATGAAGAAACTCGAAGAGCTTGTAGAATCCCTCCCGGAGAACGACACACCTCTCCGCAACGCCTTCTACACACAGGCAGCAATCATATATCGCCTGAACGACGATTACGAAAAAGGGCTACAGATTGACCGCAAGCGGCTTGAAGGCATCAAGCGTCTCGAGCAGGAGAACGCCAAAGCCGGCCGCAAATACCGTAATTATAATGCACATTATTATGTGGTATACACCCACATGCTCAGCAACTACCCTCTGCTGTCGGACAACGAGGTAGAAGACATATACGCCAAAATACAGGCCCTGCTCAAGACCAATGACCTGGCGGCCAACACCGAGGCGCAAGCCGGACGCGCCGAGATATATTACGCCATGCACCACAAGCGTTATGAGGAAGCACTTAAACTCATATACAAATACAAGGACAACTACTACAACCGCTCCTATCTCAACATCCTGTACAGGCTCATGGTGGAGTGTGGCCGCAAGACCGGCAACAAGGAAGCCCTGCTGGAGGGGCTGGAAGGATACAACAGCATCCTGGAAAAGACGCTGAAGACCCGTATGCAGGAAAAAGCCCAGGAGCTCCAGATCATATATGATGTCAACGAGCTTAAGGAACAGAGCCTCAAACGTGAACATCAGGCCGACCAGACACGCACCATGATGCTTATGACAGGCACCATAGTGCTGTTCATATTGCTCGTGGTCATGTTTTTCATGTATCACCGCATGCGTAAACTCGCATCAAATCTCAAGAAAAGCAACGATGATCTGAAAACTGAAAAAGCCAATATCCATAAAGCCCAGTCAGACCTTGTCAAAGCCCGAGACGAGGCTCAGACCGCCAACCGCACCAAATCGGACTTCATCAAAAACATGAGCAACGAAGTGGAGGGACCGCTGCATGTCATCAATGAATACACTAATCTGCTCATAGACTGCGTGGATACCGGCGACAAGCCATATCTGCATGATTTCTCCCAGAAGATACAGTTCAATTCCGAGCTGCTGATGAATCTTTTCTCCGACGTGTTGACCTTAGCACAAGCCGACAACAAGACGCTGACCGTACATCCTAAAAATATAGACCTCAAGATGCTATGTGACAACGCCATAACCGTCATACGCCATCATGTCAAAAAAAATGTGAAAGTCAGCGTGGCTCCGGACCTGCCGGATGTACATATCTACACAGATCCCCACAGGCTATCGCAGATACTATACCAGTTGCTCTCGAATGCGGCAAAATTCACCATGGAAGGCTCCATAGAGCTATCCTACAAAATCTTCCCGGCTGTCAACACCGTGAAAGTCATCGTGACCGACACCGGCAGAGGCATCAACGAGGACGACAAGGAAAAGATATTCCAGAGATTCAGCAAGCTCGACAGCTCTTCGCAGGGGGCCGGACTCGGATTGGCTCTGGCACTCCAGCTTGCCCAACTGCTTGGCGGACATATAGAGCTTGACACCACATATGAATACGGTGCCAGCTTCATCCTGACCATACCTATGACAGCAGCACCCACGGCATAAGCGCAACCCCATAGATGCTACAGGCCGCCATGGAGCTCCACGGCGGCCTGTCATTATTCCTATTCAAACATCTATTTCAACGTGACTGCGACTGAAGCTCTTCATATTCCATGGAAGCCAGTTCCCACAGGCTCATGGCATTTTCAAGCTGCTTGGTCAGAGACGCATGCAGAGCGTAATCCTCCTCAGTCAGCGACTCCCCGGCCGACATCCTTGCCTCCAGGTCTTTGATGGCCTGCTCGCGTTCGGACACATCTTTTTCAGCTTCCTCAACCTTCTTTCGCGCCCTTCGCAGAGCCTTGTCCCGCTCTCGCTGCTCGGCATAGCTGAGCTTTGGAGCCGGAGCTTCGTTGGTGTCGGCGGCAGGTTTAGGGGGCTCAGCTTTTGAGACCGGCTGCACTTTGGCCGCAACCTGTTCAGAGGGCCGTGACATCTCAAGCTGGGCGAGAGAGTCAAGTTTCTTCTTCTCCAGAAATTCATATATCCCGCCGAGACACTCGCGCACCTTGCCGTCGCCAAATTCATAGACCTTCTCCACCAGCCCGTCAAGAAACTCGCGGTCATGGCTGACTACTATCACAGTCCCGTCAAAATCCTTGATGGCCTGTTTGAGCACATCTTTCGATGCCATGTCAAGGTGGTTGGTAGGTTCGTCAAGAATAAGCAGATTGACAGGCTGGAGAAGCAGACGTATCATGGCCAGACGTGTGCGCTCGCCACCCGACAGCACTTTGACCTTCTTATCCGAAGCCTCGCCGCCAAACATGAATGCGCCGAGTATGTCGCGTATCTTGGTGCGTATGTCACCCACAGCAACACGGTCGATGGTGTCAAACACCGTCAGTTCGCCATCAAGCAGTGATGCCTGATTTTGGGCAAAATATCCTATCTGCACATTGTGGCCTATCTTCAGTTCGCCGGTATAAGGGATTTCACGCATGATACATTTTACAAGCGTAGACTTACCCTCGCCGTTTTTGCCCACGAATGCCACTTTCTCGCCCCTCTTGATGGTGAATGTAGCGTGGTCAAATACCTGATGGTCTCCATAGGCCTTACCTACATTGTCTGCAATGACAGGATAGTCGCCCGAACGAGGAGCCGGGGGGAAACGCAGATTGAGGCGCGATTTGTCCACCTCATCCACCTCTATACGCTCTATCTTGTTAAGCTGCTTGATGCGGCTCTGCACCTGCACACTCTTCGTAGCCTTATAGCGGAAACGCTCTATGAAGTCCTCGGTGTCCTGTATCTGCTTCTGCTGATTGAGATATGCACGCATCTGCTGTTCGATGCGTTCTTTGCGAAGCTCCACGAATTTAGAATAATTGACCGAGTAGTCATATATCTTGCCCAGCGATATTTCTATGGTGCGGTTAGTGACATTGTCGATAAACGCACGGTCATGGCTGACAAGCACCACCGCCTTGGCACGGTTTATCAGAAACGATTCCAGCCACTGGATGGATTCGATATCAAGATGATTGGTAGGCTCGTCAAGCAGCAATACGTCAGGGTGACCGAGAAGCAGTTTGGCAAGCTCTATGCGCATGCGCCAACCGCCCGAGAACTCACATGTAGGCCGGGTGAAATCGCTGCGGCGGAAACCGAGGCCTATAAGCGTGCGCTCCATCTCCGCGTCATGATTTTCCGAAGCCTCGTATGTCAGCCGTTCGGTCAGGGTTGTCATGCTGTCGATCAATTCCTGATATGATGCGCTCTCATAATCAGTGCGTTCAGAAAGCTCTGCCGTGTAACGGTCAAGCTGATGCTGCATGGCATCGATATGCGCAAACGCCTTACGCACCTCCTGCTCCACCGTCAGCGTGTCGTTGACCTGCATGTGCTGCGGCAGGTACCCTATTGTGACATCTTTAGGCACAGCCACCATACCCGAGGTCGGAGACTGGATGCCTGCGATAATCTTGAGCATGGTTGACTTGCCCGCGCCGTTTTTGCCCACGAGGGCTATGCGGTCACGAGGATTGATGACATAGTTGATATTGTCAAAGAGAGCCTTGGCAGAAAACTCCACCGAGAGATTCTGTATGGAAATCATGTTGTTACAAGAGGGTGGTTCTACAAAACAGGCTGCAAAGTTACGGACTTTACGGCCTTTATGCAAGCCGCGCAATCATACTGTTATCTTAATGATTCAGCATATTGCTGCCATATGGATATGAAAGCGGCGGAGCGCCTTGTGACACTCCGCCGGTTGAATTTCTTAGAAAACTCAGGTCGTATATCAGAATATCACCTGAAGACGTGCCTGGATAGTGTTGACATGACGGTTATACATTGCGTCGCTTGACGACACATTGGTATAGCTGTAGCGCAGACGTGCCAGGAAATACTTGTTGAAGTAGTAGTTGAAGGTTATCGAGGCATCGTTGGTACGACCGCCATAGATACCTGCATCGGCATATGTGGCATCAGTGTAGTTATAACCGAGCACACACTCGAGAGTCTTGGGACCGGGAGTAGCCAGACCGGCATCGCCATGGGAATAACCGTAGCTCTTACCGATAAGTATGCCGCGGAGAAGTCCGTAGACGCCCTGGGCCTGATAGTGCGTCATGCCCTTACGGTTGACATTCATATAGTAGTACTGACCTTCAAAAGCGAGACGGTCCTTGGCCACGAGCCACTCAGGCGACAGCTTGAACACGCTGCGGGCATTGCTGATATTGGCACCGAGCATATCCACACTGCACACACGTGTGGGGAAAGTAGCGGAATACTCGAAGTATCCTTCGGAGGCCTCCGATTTGCCCTCATCGTTTTCTACAGCGACATGGCGTGCACCCTGGTACCAGAGCGACAGACCGAGCTGAGCCACCTTGCCGGTTTCATGCCACGGACGGAAGACGAAACGGTTCATGGCTCCGAAACTGGTTTTGCCAAACTCATTGGCATGCTTCTTCATGGCCTCACCATCGGAGAAAACACTGACACTGGAGAAGATGCTGCCCTTGTCATATACATACTCAACACCTATATTACGGCCTGTGGCATTGAAATACGTATCGGTGATGGGAGCTTCCATCGAAGGTTTCATTGATGACGATGTAGCAGCCTGAAGGCCGAACTGATGGACGAAGTAGCCGGCTCGCAGATACATGTTGTCATTGATATTATATTGCATATACACGTCCTTCATGCTGAGCTTGTTGAAGCTGTAGCCTACGTCAATCTTGGCGGCCCATTTGCCATAGCTGGCCTTAGCTCCTATGCGGATGTCGGGCATAGCGACACCGTCACTGAAACCGTCGCCGTCAGGCATATACACCGCTCCGTCAAGGAGCATACGGCCTGTAGGCTTGATGGAGAACTTAGGTTCGTCATCAGCGGCAAACGCCGTAGACACGCCTGTTAACATTAAGGCTGACGCAGCAGCGAGAGTAATGAAATTTTTCATACCTTTGGGGATGTTTGTAGATGTGAAAAATGGAAGTTTGTTAGTGGAGAAACGTGGACGTCAAAGATTGTGAATATCCGGGGTCAGGAGAAAAAACCATGCAAAGTTACATGTATTTTTCATAGCCTACAGCATCATGCTTTAACATTTTTACTCATTGTTTCGGGTTAGATATCCTAGGTATGGGGCCTTGATGCTTATTTCTTGATGCTTATTTTCGGAATAATAACATCACCATGCGGCGAATAGTTTATACAACCGCAAAAATTTGTAAACAAACATTATTGCATAGTGCCTCAGAACATTTTTTAGCCAACATTCGTTAATAACACAAAATGATAAGGCATGACCTTACCGATGCTTATTTTCATAATGTGATCTTTAACTTTACAACTCTATCTAATCCACCAAAAACTATCTTCACAATGAAACGATTGTTTTCCGCCGCAATGTTGCTGACATTGCTCGCTCTGCCTCTGACCGGTTTAGCCCAAGCACAGAGAAGCCAGGAATTCAAAGATAAATATAAGCTGAAAGAAGCCGTAGTGCTGAGCCGCCACAATATCCGCTCACCGCTGAGCGACAGCAAGAGCGACCTCGGCCGCATGACCCCCCACCAGTGGACCAAATGGAGTGCCGGCAAGAGCGAACTCACCAGCCGCGGCGGTGCACTGGAGACTATGATGGGACAGTATTTCCGCAAGTGGCTCGTTGACGCCGGGATGTTCCCCGAAAACTACGTCCCCACAGCCGACGACCTTAATGTCATAGCCAACTCAATGCAGCGTTGCATCGCCACAGCTCAGTATTTCACATCCGGATTCATGCCCGTGGGCGGTGTCACTGTCAACCATCGCTACACACCCTCCAAGATGGACCCCCTGTTTAATCCGCAGCTGACCAAGGTGACACCCGAATTTGTCGCCACAGCCATGGAGCAGATCAATGCCATGGGTGGCAAAAAAGGTATAGTAGGCATCAACGAAGCCATCGCCACCAACTATGCGCTGATACAGGAGGTGCTTGACGTGCCCAACTCGCCTATGGCCAAGGAAAACGACCCCAAGCTCAAGGACTTCAAGAACTACAACACCGAAATCGTCCTGGAAAAATGGGCAGAACCGGCCATGAAAAAAAGGCTCGGCACTCAAAGACCTCAATGCCGCCAGCGACGCATTCATACTGCAATACTACGAGGAGCCTGATTCGATAAAGGCAGGCTTCGGCAAGAAACTGTCACGCGAAGACTGGGCCAAGATAGCACAAATCAAGGATACATATCAGGATATGCTCTTCACCGCACCCATCGTGGCTGCCAACGTCGCCAATCCCCTCATCCAGTACATATATGACGAATTGCGCTCGCCCGACCGCAAATTCACATTCCTCGTTGGCCACGACTCCAACCTGTCAAGTGTGTTGACCGCTCTCGGAGTGGAAGAATACGAGCTTCCCAACGCCATCGAGCGTAAGACTCCCATCGGCTCAAAGCTCGTCATCGAGAAATTCGTAGGACCTGACGGCAAGGAATACGCCGATCTCAACCTCGTCTACCAGTCAATCGACCAGCTCCGCAACATGGAGCTCCTCAGCCTTGAGAATCCTCCCATGGTCTATCCAATCAGCCTCAAGGGTCTGAAGAAAAATGCCGACGGCCTGTATAATCTCGCCGACCTTGAGAACCGCTTCGAGGAAGCATTGGCTGCCTATGACGCCATCTGACACTCCTCTACCCGATAAATGATACATATTTGGCTGCGCCCTCCACTCCATCCTGCGGACCGGCGCAGCCTATTTTTATATCCACGTATCATAATCCATCACCTGCATAATTTTTTCAAGCGTTACATCAACCATCAAACCATCGGGCACCATCCGATGTTATATCTCAGTAACAGCGAAGCTCAGTTGCCAAGACTGATTAATAAATATCCTGATTATGAGAATATATCACTCAATGGCCATCGCCTCGGTGGTATCAGCGTCTGCAATCGCCTTTTGCACTAACCCCTACCGAACCGAGGGGCCTCGACCGCGAGCATACTGATTATGAATACGCTTACACGATACGGCAAAACTGCACCATCTGCAACGAGACAGGAGCAGTGACCGTCATATCAGACTCCGTCAACAGCTACAGCCCATGCCCTGCCTGTGGCGGCACCGGAGAATTGACCTCGGCAACACCGTACTGACACAGTCATATAAACAACGACCTAACAGAGCTGCACCATCTCCGCCATAAACCAAGCGGAAGATGGCGCAGCTTTCGCATAGATGGCAGTCGGAATATGTCGTGGAATCAGGATGCAGTTGGCAAATGAACAGAATTATAATACTATACCAAGAGGGCTATCGAAAAAAGATGGAATTGCGATTTATTGGTAAATGCCATCAAGTTGGAGATGGATTGAGCTTGCCCTCGAAGGATTCACAAAGCCCATCGGTGTAGCCGAATACAAACTTATTGTACCTCAGAAAGAACTGAAACAATTAATCACCGATGAAATAAAGACCTTCAACCAAGAAATAGCAGAGAAAACGACAGCATTTGAATCAAACGAAAAGGGCCAAGTGTCGCTATGATGGTCTGGTGTCAATCGAATTGCTTGCGGTGGAAGATGAAGTTCCGGCCGAGATATTTTTCGCGGACTATGGGATTGGATGCAAGCTCCTCGCTGGTGCCTTTAAACAGGATTTTGCCTTCGAATAGCAGATAGGCGCGGTCGGTGATGCTGAGAGTTTCCGGAGCGTTATGGTCGGTTATGAGGATACCGATGTTTTTCTCCTTGAGTTTGTAGACGACTGACTGTATGTCCTCCACAGCGATGGGGTCCACGCCGGCAAACGGCTCGTCAAGCATGATAAATTTAGGATTGATGGCAAGGCAGCGGGCTATTTCCGTGCGGCGACGTTCGCCACCTGACAGCTGGTCGCCGAGGTTCTTGCGCACCTTCTGGAGCGAAAATTCCTCGATAAGCGACTCCAATTTCTCCCGTTGATATTCCTTGGAGGTATTGGTCATCTCAAGTACCGAGAGAATATTGTCCTCCACCGACAGCTTGCGGAACACCGACGGCTCCTGGGCAAGATAGCCGATACCGTTCTGGGCACGGCGATAGACGGGATATTTGGTGATATCGAGGTCGTTGAGGAAGATGCGCCCTTCGTTGGGGGTGATAAGGCCAACGGTCATGTAGAATGTAGTGGTCTTGCCGGCTCCATTAGGGCCGAGAAGCCCCACGATTTCACCCTGAGTTACATCTATCGATACATGGTTAGCCACGATGCGGTTGCCATACTTCTTGACAAGATTGTCGGTACGGAGCACCATCTTGTCATCGGCAAGAGGCTGCTCCGAAGGTGTCTCAGATACGGGGGATATATCTTCCTGCTGTTCTATCATTTTCTCAGTCGTGATTCTATGTAATCAGTGAGCAGATTGACTGCCACAATATTGTTGCCGCCCTGCGGCACTATAAGGTCAGCTTTCTTTTTTGAAGGCTCTATATACATATTGTGCATCGGCTTAAGCACCTCCTGATAGCGGTTGATAACCATCATAGGTGTGCGGCCACGCTCCACGCAGTCGCGTGTGATGACACGTATCAGGCGGTCATCGGCATCGGCGTCCACAAACACCTTTACATCCATCATGTCGCATAATTCAGGCTGTGTCAGCACCAATATACCCTCCACAAGCACCACGTCGCGAGGCTCCAGTGTGATTGTCTCCTTCTGGCGTGTACAGGTCAGATAACTGTAGGTAGGCATCTCTATAGTCTGTCCGTCACGCAGAGCCTTTATCTGGTCAACGAGGAGAGTCCACTCTATCGCGGCAGGCTCGTCAAAGTTGATTTTCTGGCGGTCTTCGGGTGGCACGTGGCTTGAGTCCTTGTAGTAATTATCCTGGGAGATAACAGCCACTTCGCCAGGAGGAAGAGCAGAGATAATCTTATTGACGACTGTGGTCTTGCCGGAACCTGTGCCTCCGGCTATGCCTATGACTAACATGGTGTAACTGAACTTTAGAGGGTGAGGAGAGGTTAAAAAAGATGTTAAGGTAATGAACTGGCTGATGCGCCGTTTGGACGCATATATTGGCAAAGATAGGCATTAATTTCATAATTCAAGTGAGAGATGGCGATTTTTTCAGTAACTTTGCGACGGTCAACAGGCCTACATACTTATATATAAATATACCGACAGATGATTTTCACAAAATCCATAGCTAATTTCGGCAAATACTGCCTTTTCATGCGGAGGGTATTCAGTGTACCTGACAAATGGAGGGTGTTTTTCTCCCGGACGGTTTTCGAGATACAGAAATTAGGAGTGGACTCCATCCCTCTCGTCATCATCATAGCACTGTTTATCGGAGCTGTAATCACCATACAGATGCAGCTCAACTTCTCCTCCCCTCTCGTGCCGAGCTACTCTACAGGTCTGGCCACTCGCGAGATAGTGCTGCTGGAGTTCTCCAACTCCATATTGTGTCTCATCCTTGCCGGCAAGGTCGGCAGTAACATCGCCTCTGAAATAGGCACAATGAGAGTGACTGAGCAGATTGATGCCCTGGAAATCATGGGCATCAATTCATGCAACTTCCTCGTGCTGCCCAAAGTAATCGGATTCCTTTTCTTCATGCCGGTGCTTGTGGTCTTCTGCATATTCACCACCATGCTCGGCGGCTATCTCATAGCGGCTGTCACAGGCATCATATCGGTATCAAAATACATCTACGGCATCCAGACCCAGTTTCAGGAATGGTATGTGTGGTACGGACTGATAAAATCCCTGTTTTTCTCCGTAGTCATAACCTCTGTGGCCAGCTACTGCGGATACTACGTAAAGGGCGGCGCACTTGAAGTGGGCAAAGCCAGCACCAATGCCGTAGTGACAAGCAGCATCATGATACTGCTTCTCGATGTAATACTCACCAAACTCCTGCTCCAATGATAGAAGTTAAGGGCGTAACAAAGTCATTTGACGACAAGACCATCCTCCACAGTGTGGATGCGACTTTCTATACCGGCAAAACCAATCTGATTATCGGCCAGAGCGGCTCGGGCAAGACCGTGCTGATGAAATCGCTCGTCGGACTGCTCCGCCCCGAGGAAGGCCAGATTCTTTATGACGGCCGCGATGTCATGCAGATGTCGGTCGACCAGACCAAGAAGCTGCGCGAGGAAATCGGCATGCTGTTTCAAGGCTCTGCACTGTTTGACTCCGAGACCGTATTGGGCAATGTCATGTTTCCGCTGATGATGTTCACCGACATGACCCCGGCAGAGCGCAAAGACCGTGCCCAATTCTGCCTCGAGCGTGTCAACCTCAAAGGGGCTGACAACAAATATCCCTCGGAGATTTCCGGTGGTATGCAGAAGCGCGTGGCCATCGCACGTGCCATAGCCCTCAATCCCAAATACCTGTTTTGCGACGAGCCTAATTCAGGCCTTGACCCACACACATCCATCCTCATCGACGAGTTGCTCAGCGACATCACCCACGAGTACAACATCACCACCGTCATCAACACGCATGATATGAATTCAGTGCTCGGCATCGGCGAAAATATCATCTATCTACGCAACGGACGCCGGGAATGGGTAGGCAACATGAAGGAAATCTATACCGCATCCAACGAGGCTCTCAACGACTTCGTGTTTGCAACCGATCTGTTCAAGCAGGTCAAAGAGTACATAGTGCATAATGCTTCCCCAGTACCTCCATCCAAGTCATAAGACGTTGCTGAGCACCATAATGACATATGATTATGGTACTTACATGTTTTTTTTGTAACTTGCACCGAATTTCACGATATAATACATATAAGTCTTATTCTTATACGTCATATTCCTACAAATGAAAAAATATCTCGTTACCGGAGCTGCCGGATTCATCGGCGCCAACTTTGTGAAGTATTTACTTAAGAAATGGGGCAATGACGTAGAAATCGTCATTCTTGACGCTCTGACATATGCCGGCAATCCAATGACCATCAAAGATGAGATGGAACTGCCCAATGTGACATTTGTCAAAGGTGATATTGGCGACCGCGAGCTCGTAACCAAGATAATGAAAGAATTTGACCCGGATTTCGTGGTCAATTTTGCAGCCGAAAGCCATGTGGACCGCAGCATCGAAAATCCGCGTCTGTTCTTGGAGACCAATATCCTCGGCACCCAGAACATGCTTGACTGCGCTCGTGCAGCATGGTTTGAAGGAAAAGACGAAAACGGCCACAACCGTTACCGCGAGGGGAAAAAATATCTTCAAATCTCCACCGACGAGGTCTACGGCTCCCTGCCTAAGGACTTCAGCGAGGCACAGCCCCTCCACCTGACAGACGATGTCAAGGAGGTGGTCAAGGGCAGAAAGAACCTCCAGACATTCGGCCACGGATTCTTCACTGAAGAAACTCCCCTCTCACCGCGCTCGCCCTACTCGGCAGCCAAGACCGGTGCCGACCTCATCACACAGGCCTATCACGAGACCTATGGCATGCCCATCAACATAACCCGCTGCTCCAACAACTACGGTCCCTATCACTTCCCTGAGAAACTGATACCTCTGATCATAAAGAACATCCTTGAGGGCAAGAAACTCCCCGTATATGGCAAGGGCGACAATGTGCGTGACTGGCTCTATGTCGAAGACCACGCCAAGGGCATAGACATGGTGCTCCGTAATGGCCGTATAGGCGAAGTCTACAATATCGGCGGCTTCAACGAGGAACAGAACATCAGCATCGTGCGCTTAGTCATCAATATCATCAACCGTATCATGCACGAGGAGCCCAAATATCAGGCTCTGCTCAAAGGCATCACTCCTGATGAAATCACCGAGGACCTCATCACATATGTGACAGACCGTCCCGGACATGACATGCGATATGCAATAGACCCCACCAAGATTGCCACAGAGTTGGGATGGTATCCCGAGACACCGTTTACCGAAGGTATCGAGAAGACCGTCCGCTGGTATCTTGACAATCAGGACTGGGTGGAAAGCGTCACATCAGGCGAATACCAGAAGTACTACGACCAGATGTACGGCAACCGTTAACATCATATTGTCACAGGCGACACATACACACATTTAGCAGACAGAATCACATGAAAGGCATAGTACTTGCAGGCGGCTCCGGCACACGCCTCTACCCCATCACCCGCGGCATCTCCAAGCAGCTCGTACCTATCTATGACAAACCTATGGTATATTACCCCATATCGGTGCTCATGCTTGCCGGGATACGCGACATACTGATCATCTCCACTCCCCATGACCTGCCAGGCTTCAAGCGTCTGCTTGGCGACGGCAAGGAGATGGGCGTAAACTTCACCTATGCAGAGCAGCCGCGTCCTGAAGGCCTCGCCCAGGCATTTATCATCGGCAAAGATTTCATCGGCGATGACGACGTATGTCTGGTACTCGGCGACAACATATTCTATGGTCAAGGATTCACCGGCATGCTGCGTCAGGCTGTCGAACGGACAGCGGCGAGCCAGGAAGCCACGATATTTGCCTACAAGGTCAAAGACCCCCAGCGCTACGGCGTGGTCACCATTGATGACCGTGGAAAAGCGGTAAATATAGTCGAGAAGCCTCAGAATCCCGAGACAAACTATGCTGTGGTAGGATTGTATTTCTATCCTAATGAAGTGGTCAAGGTAGCACATGAGATCAAGCCTTCGGCACGCGGCGAACTTGAAATCACCACTGTCAACCAAGTATTCATGGACCGTGACAAGCTCAATGTGCAGCAGTTTGGACGAGGCTTTGCATGGCTTGACACAGGCACCACCGACTCACTGATGGAAGCATCTAATTTCATCGAGACCATAGAGAAACGCCAAGGCTTCAAAGTGGCAGCTCTGGAGGAGATAGCTTTCCGCCGTGGCTTCATTGATGCTGACCGTCTGCGCGAACTGGCCCAACCAATGCGCAACAATGCGTATGGCCAGTATCTCATTGACCTTGCTGACAATGGCATCAACTAAACCATGCCTTATAGAACTGCCGCGCATCTATGATCCGCGCGGCAGTCTTTCATTTGCCCAGAACTCTGACCAGATACCCTTTGAAATAAAAAGGGTATTTTGGTTATATGATGTGCCTGGAGGGGCGCTACGCGGCAGCCACAGCCACAGAGAAGCCCACGAGCTGATAGTAGCGACCGGGGGCAGCTTTGATGTATCACTCCACGACGGACATACATCCACGACCTATACCCTCAACCGTCCCTTCATAGGTCTATATGTGCCGCCGGGGTATTGGCGCACCCTTGAAAATTTCTCATCCGGCAGTGTGTGCATGGTGCTTGACTCAATCCTATATGATGAGAGCGACTATATAAGGGATTTCAATGAATTTCTACTATGGGTACAAAATCATCGCGATAATCCCGACCAGCATCATAATTAACCTCCCTCAATCATTGTATCAATGAGATATCCCTTTCTTGACCTCACACTGCTCAACCAGCCATGGCTGGAGGAACTGAAAGACGCAGCTATGCGTGTGATATCCTCAGGCCGATACATAGGCGGCGATGAAGTAGAAGCTTTGGAGGCTGATATGGCCGAATTATGCGGCACAACACATGCTGTAGGCGTCAGCAACGGCCTTGATGCCCTGACTCTCATATTGAAAGCATACATCAAGCTCGGACGTCTTAATCCCGGCGACGGAGTCATCGTTCCGGCCAATACATACATAGCCACTATGCTGGCTGTAACGGAAGCCGGATTCACAATCCTGCCTGTAGACATAGATGAGACGAGCATGAACATCAGCGCATCTGATATACCGGCGGATATGCTTAATCAGGCCAAAGCCATCATGCCGGTGCATCTCTATGGACGCACTGCGTGGTCATCGGCTCTGCGAGACATTGCAAGCTCTCACAATCTGCTTGTCGTAGAGGATTCTGCACAGGCCATCGGTGCCAGATCATCTGCACCGGGAATTAATGGAGGTCACACTGCAGGCGGTCTCGGACATGCATCAGGATTCAGCTTCTACCCTACCAAGAATATCGGGGCTCTCGGCGATGCCGGGATGGTCACTACAGATGATGCCGAACTGGCCTCGACTGTCAGAACGTTGGCCAACTACGGCTCTGACCGCCGCTACCACAACATTTATTGTGGCAACAACTGCCGCCTTGACCCTATTCAGGCGGCAATGATACGTGTCAAGCTGCACCACATAGATGAAATAAATACTCGCCGCAGGGAAAATGCGACGGCATATGACACATATCTGACAAATCAGCTGATTACCAAACCGGCTATGCCATCTGACGCCGGCGAACACGTATGGCATCAATATGTAATCTACTCCGGCGTTTATCGTGACCGTTTGCAGTCATATCTGACAGACCAAGGAGTGGGCACGGATATACACTATGCCACTCCTCCTCTCCATCAGCCATGCTACTCCCACCTTGAGTGCCGTCACGATTTCCCGGTCACCGACCGTCTGGCCGATGGCATCCTGTCTCTCCCGATTTCGGAGATGACGACCCCTGATGACATCAAGGAGATATGCGCCATTATTAACCGTTTTGAACCGTAACGATGAAGAAATTCCTCCTCATACTTGCCATTGCCATCGGCATAGCCTGGACTGTCCGTAACTATGACAGCCAACCACAGGGTGGATGTCAGACGGACGTATCTGATCTGACTTTCGTGGAAATGCCATCCGGATTGCCGTCGCAAATCAAGAAGTATGCCCACTACACCGTATCATTCAATCCTGAAACCCACACCCCCAACTGGGTGGCATGGACGCTTGAGGGAGCTAAGACTGACGGGCAGATAAAGCGTTCAAACAAATTCTGGACGGATGAATCCATTGACGGATGTGCACAGACATCGGATTATCGCAACACCGGATATGACCGTGGCCACATGGCTCCTGCCGGTGACATGAAATGGGACAGGACAGCGATGGAGGAATGTTTCTCACTGGCCAACATCGTTCCTCAGGCTCATACGCTCAACAGTGGCTCGTGGGGCAAGCTGGAAGAGAAATGCCGACAACGGGCCGTAGCCGACAGTGTCGTCGTAATAGTCTGTGGTCCTGTGCCTAATGAAGCCCCGATAGCACATATAGGCTTGACAGGCGTAGCCGTGCCTCAACGCTTCTTCAAGGTCGTGCTGTCCCCCACCGCACGTCCGCCCAAGGCCATAGGATTCATCATGCCTAACGGATATGTCGACGGAGGCATGCAGCGGTGTGCCGTAAGCGTTGACAGCGTAGAGTCACTGACTGGCTATGACTTTTTCTCGGCACTTCCCGATGACATAGAGTCACAGGCTGAGTCACAATGCAATTTTCCCCAATGGAGCCATACACGCAGATGATCAACAACGATACCATATGTGCCATATCTACACCACACGGTTGTGGCGGCATAGCCGTGATACGTATAAGCGGTCCGCAAGCTATAGAAACTGTGGACAAGCTATGGCATGGCAAAAGCCTTGAGCAATCGGTTTCCCACACTGCGCATCTCGGCACAATCGTTGACCGGGACGGCAATGCCATTGACGAGGCTGTCGCCACAATATTCCGTGGGCCTCGTTCGTTTACAGGCGAGGATGTTGTAGAATTGAGCGTGCACGGCTCTATATACATTCAGAAACGTGTACTGGAATTGCTGCTTGACTATGGGGCACGACTTGCCGAAGCAGGTGAATTTACCCGACGTGCATTCGCCAACGGGCGCATGGACCTGATACAGGCCGAAAGTATCGCCGACATCATCGCATCGCGCAATGAGGCATCGCACCGCGTGGCCATATCACAGATGAGAGGTGCATTCTCGTCACGCATCCAGGACCTCCACGACCGTCTTCTGGAAATGGCATCTCTCTTAGAGCTCGAACTGGATTTCAGCGAAGAGGATGTTGAATTTGCCTCACGTGAAAAACTCATATCTTTGGCCGAAGAAATCCACCGATATGTGACCCATCTGGCCGATTCGTTCTCTCGTGGGCGCGTCATCAAAGAAGGTATCCCCGTAACCATCGCCGGAGAGACCAACGCCGGCAAATCAACCCTGCTTAACAGCCTCCTTGGCGAAGACAAAGCCATAGTCAGCGACATACGTGGCACAACACGTGACTCCATAGAAGACACCGTAGAAATCGGCAGCCATCTCTTCAGATTCATAGACACCGCCGGACTGCGTGACACCTCCGACCCCATAGAAAGCATCGGTATATCCCGTGCAATAGACAACATCGCCAAAGCATCCATAGTCATATGGATGGTCGACAGCACCTCTACCCTATCGGCGGCCGAAGAATCATGGGCACGCATATCCCCGAAAATCCAGAGCCATGCCCGTCTGATAACTTTCATCAACAAAGCCGACATCAACCGTGATGCTTCAGCTTTCATGCAGACATTGGGACAAGCCATCACACTCCCATCCGACACAATCTTGCTGACTGGTAGCGCACAATCAGAAACCGACATCAACGCCCTGCAGCAGCACCTCTCAGACATAGCCACCGCCACCACAGCCCCCGACGGAGAAATCACCATCACCAATATCCGGCACCACCAGGCACTCAAAGCCGCCGCCCAATCCATAAGCCAAGCCATCCAAGGACTCCGCACCAACCTCCCCGGCGACCTCGTAGCCCAAGACATCCGCGAAACCCTCCACCACCTCTCCACCCTCACCGGCTCCATCACCACCCCCGACCTCCTCACCCACATCTTCTCCCACTTCTGCATCGGAAAGTAGATTTTGCGTGGAATTTTAGAAAGGAGACCCTATTATGAAGAATCTGTTGCTGAGTGCTGCTATCGGCGATATAGCCGGTATGCCTTACGAGTTCAAAGGAAGAACAAAAGACTACAATACAGTCGATTTGTTGCTTCCGACAAATACATATACCGATGATACTGTATGTACCTTTGCCTGTGCAGAAGCATTATTAAGAGGCTTGAACATGGCTGAGAATCTATGGAATCGGTGTCGAGCCGACTTCTATCGTGGATTTGGCGGACGTTTTGCAAGATGGCTTATAGCAAAGGAAATACAACCGTCTTACCATTCTTATGGCAATGGTAGTGGAATGAGAGTTTCCGCTGCTGGTTTTATGGCAAAAAGTGTCGAGGAGTGTATTGACTTGGCAACAAAAACCGCTCTTCCTACGCATGACCATCCTGAAGGTATCAAAGGTGCTGTAGCAACAGCACTTACTATCTTTTACGGAATGCAAGGAAAGGATAAAGATTTCATCCGTAAGCAGGTATTGGATGAGTATTACCCGAATTGGTCTGCATTGACGTATGAAGGCATTAAACCAGGATATGGGTTTGATGAAACATGCCAGCAGACTATTCCTGCGGCACTTATCTGTTTCTTGGAAAGTAAGAACTATGAAGACTGTCTGAAACTTGCTATTGCTTTGGGTGGAGATGCCGACACACTTGCAGCTATATCTGGTCCAATGGCATACGCTTTCTATAAGACTATGCCAGAAGAACTAATTGCCAATGCAAAAGCAAAGCTTCCTGATTGGATGCTTCAAGTGAATGAGGAATTAGACCAATATGTTAATCAATAAAGTAAGGAGGACATAATATGTACGATAACGTTGATCTGTTTGATTTAGAGAGATTCGTAAAAGCACAAGACACTTACGATTCATACAATATTGCCTTGAAAGAAATAAAGGACGGTTGGAAACAGTCTCATTGGATGTGGTATGTATTCCCACAAGTCCATGGGCTGGGACATAGCAGCACGTCTCAGAAGTTTAGTATCAAGTCCTTGCTTGAAGCCTTGGCGTATCTTAGACATGATACGTTGGGCAAACGCTTGTATGAAGTCATGAACGCTCTTCCTATCCATGGTGATGCTGAAGAGATATTCGGAAAGTTGGATGCCATGAAGCTTCGTTCATGTCTGACCTTATTTGACCTTGTATCTCCTGATGAAATCTTCGCAGATTTTCTGGAGAACTATTTCAACAAGGAGCGTTGTCAGAAAACCCTTCAGATTGTGTCATCAGAGTTGTCCTATTATAAGGGAGATGACGCATTCACAAGAAACGGAATCCAAAGTGAAGTGCCAAGAGCTTTCCTTGAAGGGATTGATGGTTCAGATAAGCTGACGTATAATAATTGCTTAGGTACACTATTAGATTTATTTGGACGAGGTGAAACCATGCGAATGCTTGTTTCTCGTCATTTGTGGAATAAAGAGGATTTCTCAGTCTATAGAGTATCAAATGTGAAGTTCAGAATCCTGAACTATATGGAAACCTTCTTCCAAAAAATTGCTGATAGTGCCAAAGATGATGCCTTGTTCAATGAAATGAAAGACTTATATGGTCGCTACGCATTGGCAGAGGACAATCAGCTGTTACAAATAGCAGACGCCTTTGACGAGTTCTGGAATAAATATAAGAATGACATGCGAGTTAAACCTGTAATAGACTCTTATATAAAAGAATCTTTATGTAAGCCTATAGAACAAACACCAGGTAGAAATTACAATGGCATTATACGTCCAGAATATACTCCTGATGCCATCGATTCTTTGAAGTCAGACGAAGTGTTTGTCTTTGGAAGCAACCTTCATGGTCATCATGGAGGTGGAGCTGCCAGAGCTGCAAGAAAGAAGTTTGGAGCCATCTGGGGGCAAGGCGTAGGTCTTCAGGGACAAAGCTACGCAATACCCACCATGCAGGGAGGTGTGGAAACTATCAAGCCGTATGTTGACCAGTTTATTGATTTTGCCAGGGAACATACTGAGTTGTTCTTTTATGTTACACGTATCGGATGCGGCATTGCTGGCTTCAAGGATAGCGATATAGCACCTTTGTTCAAAGATGCCATGGATGTTCACAATATCTGTTTGCCAGAATCATTCATCAAAGAAAACAATAGTTCTATCAGTCCAACAGTCCCACAGGAACTATTAACCATGATGTATGGTCAAGTAAGGACGTTGGTTGACCTTTTGAAAGAGCTTAATAAGCAGGAGCCTATCAAAGATAGTGATGATGCCAGAGACCGCCTGATTGAGATTACGGAACGTAATGTCCGTTATGGTGATGAATTCGCATTCATGGCTATGAGAACCATTTGGTGTATCATGAGCCGATATGAACAAGAAGGTTCTAAAGTAGATATTGAACAGTTGGAAAAGGATATGTTGTCATTCCACGATGGCAATCAATATCTAAAAGAGAATGGCATAGAACAGATATTTTACAATTATTCCGTTCGAAAGATGATCAAGTACATCCAATTCCTCAATGAATTCAGAAGATATAGTAACTATGAGGCAATTCGCGATGACTTACAATCTATTCCTGTCAGTCATTGTAGCAGTAATGATCCTCAATATTACTTTAGTTTCTACAAAGGCCCAATATGGAGAGTATATGGGATTCTTTTCGATGAGTGGGAAAATGTAACAAAAGATGGCATATTAGACAATGAGTTGTTGGAACAAATAGCCTTTGGCAGATTCGACAACATGGTCAAAGAACATGGACTTAAAGAGACCATTCGCCTTGCATATGGTGACGTTGGTTGTCATCCAGACATTCAAGCCCCAATGAGGCGTAGAGAAGGGACTGTTTGGGGACCGGTTTATCGAATCGACGGCAAACATATAGAGAAGGGCTGCTCAGATTTCAGACGCTGGCCATGGACAAATACCAGCTTTGAGATGAAATTCGCACATGAAATCCTTGAAAAAGACCAGAATTACATGTTTGCTGATTCTGATTGGAGAGGAGGTTTGTATCTTCCTGTATCTGATTATACGCTGCCTGTATATTCTCGATATGGAGGAAGAATGGATTTTGAGAGCCAAGAAGAGAAAATTAAATTTATCGAAGAACATAAATCTGGAAGAAATGCTGATTGACTTTAAGGGAAAATCCATTTCCGTTAAAGAGTTTGACTGTAAGCTTGGAAAGCTGCAAGAAGAACCTATTGCTCCCTTTGTGAACCTTTTTGTTAAGGTAACAAAGGGTTGCAATGCAAAGTGTTTGTTTTGCAGTAATGCCGGAACATCGGTACCTCAGACTCCTTTCAATGTGTCCAAATTGATAGATATAATCAAGAGTTTGAAGGAATCTGGTATTAAAGTGAACAGGGTCAATATTACAGGGGGTGAGCCATCTGTTGTTTCTCCGTTGGTAGAAGACATTCTGTCAAAAATGGACGAGCCAGAAACATCTGGTATTCACATACATCTTAACACCAACGGACTGCTTCCTCAGTCACAGGAATTGATGCGGCATCCTCGATGGGATAGCATATCCATGTCTCTTCATCATTATGATATAGCAAGATTGTCAGAATTATATGGTTGTCGCATCCCCAATGGAGCTTTCTACTTTGACGGCATAAACCTTCAAAAGGTAAACTCCAGCTGCAATCTGGTTAAAGGGTACATCGATAATGCAGAGGAAGCGCACAAGATGCTGGATTTCAATCTCGATCTTGGCATTCCTCGTATTGGATTCGTTGCTTTAATGAAAGTGAATGATTATTGCCGGGAACATTTCGTGGATTTGGAAGATATTCATTTGGAGAGTATTCCACATGTGTATTTTACGAAATCCATGAATAGAGGTAGTGATTGCAAATGCAGTAACTATCTGTACAATCGTGATTTGAAGATTCTGGAGATATACATGCGCAACTATGCCAATCCGAATTATTGCGAATCATCACTTGTCTATGATGGTGAGTATCTACGACAGGGATTTCATCAAGACAACATCATATATTAAGTAGAATGACAATAGCAGAATTATATCAATCAAGAAAGAATGATCCTTGTTGGAACACTTCTTACCCAATCAGTCCATCTGATTGGGCGACCTATCGTGTACCAGGGCCTCTTTCTTTTGAGAATGACCATCGTATGTCATTCTACATTCATATTCCTTTCTGCAAGCAGCTGTGTTCATTCTGCGAATACACAAGGATGCTCAGTCCTGATGAAAACGTACAAAGGGACTATCTGTTTGCGATAGCCAATGATATTGAGCAATTCAAGCAGCAATACAAAGATGTCACATTGCTTGGCTTTGACATAGGAGGAGGTACACCGACTTCACTATCAGAGAAGAATTTCTCATTGCTGATGCAAATCTATCAGAATGCTATTTCGGGATTGGGACTTGATGACAAATATGAGCCAAGCATAGAAGGGACTTTCAACACACTGTCAGAACAGAAGTTGGAAGCAATGTCTAAAAACGGCTTTCACAGGTTGTCATTGGGAGTACAGTCTTCGTGCAATTCGGTTTTGCACCAGCACCAAAGGGGAAGTTCCAACAAAGCGATCATGTCATCATGGCTGGAGAAGGCTTGGGAAAAAGGAATCAAGAAAGTAAACCTGGACTTCATGTATGGTCTTAACGGACAAAATGAATTAACCATTCGTCAAGACCTTGAATTGATTAGCCGTTTAAGACCACAGCAGGTTACTCTATACGAGTTGAGAACCAATATGATTTCAGCAAAGAAGTCATTCAGCAAGGAAGAATTGTTTGACCAATATGTTCAGTATTATAATGGACTCATAGCCTTGGGGTATTATGCTCGGTTTGGACAAAATACATTCTCCGTTGATGCGACAGACGAAGGAGTGTCTTCATACCTCAGAGAAAGGATGCTCTACGGGGCTGCATACAAAGGTTTTGGCTTGTCTGCCCAAAGCATGAGTTCTTCAGGCATTGCGTATAATAAGGGTAAACTTGCGGTAACACCGCAAAATGAACTCAACAAAGAGGGCTACCCAGAACTATTTACTTATCTTCTGCCGCCAACCGAACTGGCTTCAAAATATATGGCAATATCTGCTTATAATGGTTCATTCTCTATTGCCAGATTAAGAGACTATGGCATAAGTGAAAGGAGTCTGAACGAGACGCTTAGTTTCTGTATTGAAGAAGGACTCCTGTATAAGGGGGAAAGAGACAGGATGTTCATTACTAAAAATGGCTTCAAACATTATGGAGCACTATTCTCGTTATTTTACCCCAAGAACAAATACAATCAAGAGAAAATATTGTCTTGCCCATCAAAAGAAAAACAGCCCATCCGTTAGGACAGGCTGCTCTTGAATAAATTCAAATCACTCAAATGTGAATTGACGGATGTAGAAGTAGGTGTCATCATCGTCATACTCATACTCATTGATGAGGTTCATCATTTCCTCATCAGTTCGCTCACCTTGCTCGATGTTCATCTTCTCACACCAATCATTGATAGCATCTTTGAGAGTGGTGTAGATGTCATCACAAGCATCCTCGAATGGTTCTCCGCTGGAACTGACCGCTACCTCTTCTGGGAAGAAGTCGCCTTCATCATGCACATAATAGACCTCACAGCCACATTCACAGACTCTGTATGAGATAGAGAGTTCATCCCAAAGTAGATGGTTAATCTCCTCGAATAACTCGTTGCAAGCATCCCATGCCGTTTCCGTTTCAAAGGATAGTAGATAGTAGTCATTAGTTGGGTCTTCCTCATACTCTGCCCAATAGATATGACCACGAACACTGATTTGCTTTGTTTCGTAGTCAATGCCATAGTGCTCTGCTAACTGGTATAGCCAGATGTTCTTACTGTTCACCTCCATCTTTTGGAGTGTGCTCCACAGGTCGTTCACAGCCTTGCGTGTGCCTGTCACCTTGTAGGTGGTTGTTGCTTGATTTGCCATAATCTCGATGTTTTTTATTTCCCTATTGTAGATTTCTCTACATTCGGGAGTGATTAGAAATTATGTTGCTTCACAAGGTGTTGTGACCATCAGCACAAGGTTATGGCTCCAAATACTACCCAAATGGTGTGGAGATTTTGAGTCATACCAATGGATCACCTTGGGTAGATGAAGGAACAACAGTTACCTTTGCAACCTAATTTCATCAACTCCCGAAAGCAGAAACGGCAGACCTTAATTTACACACGCATACGCGCACGAAGGTATCTGAGGATATAATTATCTTTTGCCGTCCAAAAAAGAAAGATGCTAAACTCGGTTTAATTGAATAAGGCACGGTTTAGTTTATCCCTATATTAAATATTCATAACCTAAACTAAACCTTTTATTCCGGCAAATTATATCGTCATGTGATCGAGGGACAAAAAGGGACAGATTACACCAGAACAGTGTCCCCCGAGGGACAGACGTTTAACTGTGCTTCAAGACAATAAAAAGGCTCGATTTTACGTTATAATATAAACATCTGCAAAGAACTGAAAAGAAATGAACATGAAAAGGCTATTTGGAGGGACAGCGATTGAAGCACAAATGTACTCGCTTCACAGCGAATGCAAGAATGTGCAAAAATCCGTGTTAACAAATGTGAATTGGCAAAGAAACGCATCGCCATATTTTCAGATGTTTGCTTTTTCTTTTTTTGGCGGCAACTTCATTTGCAGATTCTTGCCAATTTTCTGTCCCTCAAACGTCCCTCGACATAACTTTTGTCCCTCTAAAATAATGTTATATCGTTGATTATCACCGCATTATATTTGCAGATATTAGATTCTGCATCGGAAAGTGAGGCATAAAAATCGCCCTTTCGGGCAGTTTTGCATCATTTGTCCCGAAAGTGTTGTAAAAACGTTGCAAACGACCTCGCATATATTGAGCTAACATGCTGATATTCATAGATATTAGCTCACATCTCCTTGCATACTGCATCGACAAATGACTATCATATTAGCAATAAGCAAAGGATTTCTCCAAATATCAGAAAGGCACTCAAAATGAGTGCCTTTCTTTATGCCTGACTGCTGTAGGTTAACCGGGAGGTAGTCGTTTGCTGGTTGTTGCTGTCTTCTATGTTATGGGAGGTGGATTTTTTCTGAGCGGCCGTTGGAGATGCGTATGAAGGTGCCTCCGGAGGGATTCTCCACTCTGTTTCCCTGGAGGTTATAATACACCACCCTGCCCTGGTCTGGGTCTGATTCTACTGCGCCGGACAGTGCTGGCTCTTCATCGGTCTCCACTTCTATCCTGCTCATGTAGAGTTTACCGTTGGCATTTAAGGTCAATGCCGGGTTGCTGCCTTTCCATTCAAGTGACTTCGCATCCTCCCCGGCAACCAAAGACCCTCCACCAGTCTCGACACTGGACTGTGACGGCTCCGAATCGCGGTCCAGGTGCAGGATAATGCGGACGCTGATGATATTGTAGTCATTGCCGCACATAAGGGACAGTTTGTTACCGTTAAACAGGCGGTAGTGCCATGTGTCTCCGTCTGGATTTATGTAAATCTGCGGCTTGTATGCTCCCGTGGCATATGACGTCCGAATAGAGATGTCGCCAACGCTGAACATCGCATTATTCGCCGGCGTCGTAGGTTTGGCGGTGACGGTCGGCCAAGACAGACCGTCGGGCATCTTGATTTGTGACTCCGGACCCGCTTCAAAATCAAACACGGTGGTAACTGCAGCTGACGCAGAGATGCTAAGAATCCCTCCCATCAAAATGGCAACCAGTTTTTTCATGTTGTTATAATTTAAATATTAGGTTTAATGTGACTTTTTTAATATTGTTACCAATTCAACATATATTGCTTACAAAGCTACAATAAAAACCGAACAATCAAAAATATTCTTTACTATTTTTATATGCAAGAGAGGGAGGCTGGGTGGGGAGGTGCAGATGGATCTTTGGGGTCAGTCGAAGAGGGTGGATGCGAGGGTGTCGCCGTGTTGTTCCAGCGCGTGTTTGAAACCGCTGATGTATTCGTGTGCCGCGTCTTCGGATATGCGGCCTTTGATGTGGGTGGCTTTTGCTCTGATGTCGAGCAGACGGATGCGTATGGCCGATTCTGTATGGCATTCTGACACTATGTTGTTGGCGTCTTCTATGCCGAGATTATAGGCGCGTTGGGCCATGGAACGGTCATCACGTGTCGATGCACGGTTTTTATCGTTGCTGCATGATGACATGGCTGCGGAGAGGAGGATTGCGGCTGCTACAAGGACGGTATGTAGGGTGATGGATGACGTTTTCATAACAGTGTCATTGCTATTTTCGCACATGCCTCGGCATCGGCAAGTGCGTTGTGATGGTTGTTAAACGGTATGCCCATGAAATCACACAGGCTTGGAAGTGAAAATGAGGTCAGCAACGCTCTCGGAATTGTGCGGCGTGCTTGTTGGAGAGTGCACAGAAACGGATAGTCAGGATAAGTCATGCCGTAGGTGCGGTGGGCTGCGCGTAGGCAGCGTTCGTCAAACGCCTTATTGTGGGCCACGAGTGGAAGATTCCCTATGAGGAGGCGGTCTATGTCACGCCACACCTTGTCAAAAGTACGCGCATCTCTGACATCATCCATGGAGATGCCATGGACGTTTTCGGTGAAATGGCGGAATATATACTCCGGCTCGGGATACACCAGTTCGTAGAATCGGTCGGTTATGCAGCCGTCTGTGACTTTGACCGCCCCTATGGCGCAGATGGAACACGGCTCGTTATTGGCCGTCTCCACGTCAATGGCTACGAAGTTTTCCATCTTATCTCCGAAACGCTGTCACGCACCTGTTCCATGAGCCAACGGGGGGTGGATGTGGCCCCACAGATGCCTATTGATGCGGCTCCGTCAAACCATGTAGGGTCAATCTGTGACGCATTGCTGATGAGATGGGAGCGCGGATTGACATTGAGACACTCGTTGTAAAGAATTTTGCCGTTACTGCTCTTGGCTCCGCTGACAAAGAGTATCACATCATGTTTCCGGGCAAACTGGCGCAGATTGTCTACACGGTTGCTCACCTGGCGGCATATTGTGTCATGTGTCTGCAAGGTGGTGCCTGGAGCGAGCCTGGCGTTTATCGATGCAGATATATCGCGCAGTCCGCCGATGGATTTGGTGGTCTGCGAATACAGCTCTATGGGACGGTCGGTGGGAATCTTGTCTATGTCGGCTTTTGATTCCACGACGATGGCCTGTCCGTCGGTCTGGCCTACAAGGCCGTTGACTTCGGCGTGGCCGGTCTTGCCGTATATAACTATGCTACACTGGTCTTTACGGGTGTCGTGGCACTGCTTGATGCGGCGTTGAAGGGCGAGCACCACAGGGCATGTGGCATCTATGATTTCTATGCCGTTGCGTTTGGCGAGTTCATAGGTGGAGGGGGGCTCGCCGTGGGCGCGGAGCAGCACCCGGGCGTTGTGGAGGTCACGGAGCTGTTCGTGGGTGATGGTCACGAGGCCCTTGGCGCGCAGACGTTCCACTTCATCGCTGTTGTGTACGATGTCACCGAGGCAGTAGAGCGTGCCGCCTTTTTCAAGTTCGGCTTCGGCTTTGCGTATCGCACTGACCACCCCGTTGCAGAATCCGGATGCAGGGTCTATTTCTATTGTCACGCTCATGCTTGCAGTCGGGCTATTGTGCGGTTGTACAGATCCAGAAGCCACTGGTTTTGCTGCTCGATGGTCATGTCGGAGTTGTCGAGGTCTATGGCATCGTCGGCTCTGCGCAGCGGACTCTCGGCACGTGTCTCGTCAATGTGGTCACGGCTGATGACATTGTCAAGCACCTCGGCATATGTAGTGGCAGTGTCGCCCTTGGCCTGGAGTTCAAGATAGCGGCGGCGTGCGCGTGTCTCGGCTGATGCGTTGACGAAAATCTTTATTTCTGCCGCAGGGAATACGGCGGTGCCTATGTCGCGTCCATCCATTATTATACCCCCTTCGGTGCCATAGGATTTCTGAAGCGCAACCATGGCTTTCCTGACCATGCCGAGTGCGGCTACTGCGCTTACATGTGACGATACCTCCATGCTGCGTATCTGGCTCTCCACATTTTCACCGTTGAGAAGGGTGTACTGTTGTCCGGCTTCGGTGGCGAAATCTATGTGTATGTCAGGCAGAATCTGACATAGGGCTTCGGAGTTGACCGAACCGTCGGGGTTGATGGCGCCTTGGCGCATGGCTGCAAGAGTCACAGCGCGATACATGGCTCCGCTGTCGACGTATCTATAGCCGAGGGTGCGCGCGAGCTGACGCGCCATGCTGCTCTTGCCTGACGATGAGTAACCGTCGATAGCTATGGTGATTCGGGGGGTGTTCATTGCTTCAGGAATTTGGATAAATCAGTGGAAATGTTGAGCATAAGTGTAGAGCCTCCGGAGTGGGGCTGGGCGAACGCCACGTTTACTCCGAACATGCCGGCTTTTACACCGGCTCCAAGATAGAGCCCTGAGAAGAAGTTGCGGTCATAGGTAGCCATGTCCGTGCGTGCCTTATAGTTATATCCCAACGATATGTAGAAACGTTCAGACGAGCAGAGGTCGGCCGAGAAAATCAGATGGCGGAACAGATTGGTCATGAACTTATCCTTAAGGACCAGTTCGCCATGCTCGCCCTCGTCGTTATTGATGTCGTAGAAGGGTAATTTCCATTTGGTCAGATTCCATGCGGTCACAGACCATCTGACCGGAAATGAGCCGAATCTCTGTGACCATCCGAGCCTTACGTCTATGGGCAGACGGTCATAGCTGTCGGTGAAACGTTTGATTTGTCCGCCGAGGTTGGTGACCACAGCCGAGAGTGACAGGTCGTGCTCGTCATCGTAGTAGTTTATGCCGAGATCTGCCGCCATGGCCCAGGCGGTGTATTCCTCGTAGCCGCTGTATATGACCTTGACGGTCACGCCGCCACGAAGCCGGTCAGTGAAATCATGGCTTAGTGAACCGAAAAAGTTGACATCCTGGGCATTGAACTTGCCGGTAGAAATGCCCCACTCGTTGTAGCCTTCAAAATCACCGTAACCGTAGTATTGAAGCCCTACGGCATAGGCCATACGGTCATTGATGGGATGGGCGAATTTCGTACCTGCGAAGTTGCTGCTGCCGAGCCAGCGTGTATAATTGGCCGAGGCAGCCATGCCGAGTTCCGGCCCGAGAAGGGCGGGATTCTGCTCTATCATGTCTATGCCGGCTCCGATGGTAGAGATATTCACGCCACCGAGGCCATAGGCTTTGGCTGACGAGGTGACGTTCAGGAAATCGTAAGCTGAATTGGATTCTTGTGATGAGCCGGTCAGGCTGCATAACAGCATTATTGCTGCAATCAGCCACTTGTGCAGGCGTATGTGTGGTTGATAATCGGTTGGTCTGTAGAAATACACGTTGTGAAGTATTCGTTAAGGCTTCAGGTAAATGGGGCCATAAGACATCTTGCCGGCATGCCAGCCGAGCCAAGCCCATCATATTGATTAACGTTGAAAACAGGTATAATAGTATATGTTAAGCTCAATAAATGAAGCTGCATTATGATGCGTATGATTTAATAAAGCTAAAACGATGATAAACTATATCAAAATACGAGAGGTGGATTTGCACAAGTTGGGCTTTAGTTATATTTTTGCTTCATAAAACCATCATCAACGTTAATGCTCACACGCCACCATCTCTCCATATCACTGGTATTAGCGACCCTATTCGTCACATCGCTTCCGCTTTCGGCCCAGAGACGGCAGCATCATCGAGGAGCTGCCACTCGTGTACAGCTTCAGCCGGCCGAAACAGCATCCCATACCGATGCAACCGCCCAGCAAATCTATGATCTATGGTTTGTTGACGAAGAACCGCGTTTCCCGGGAGGCGAACGCGGACTGCTCAAATATATAAACGCCCACCGTGAGTATCCGCAGGAGGCTTATGAAAACGGCATCTCGGGCAGGGTACTGTGCAGCTTCACCATATCGAGCGACGGCACCATAAGCGATGTCCAGGTCATACGCAGTGTCGAGGCCTCACTTGACCGCGAAGCCGTCCGCGTCATTTCGTCAATGCCACGCTGGATTCCGGCAGTAGTGTCCGACCAGCCCGTCCCGGTCCACTATGTCCTGCCCATCCCATTCCGCCTCTGAGACCGGCCCTGAGCCATATAACAATCCCTGTTTCCACATCTCCCCCGCCTGGCCGTAGCATCCCCTATTGATTCCGAAGAAAATCTGACCGGCTTAACAAAGGTAGCCGTCAACATATATCAAAAGGCGACGGTATCACACCGTCGCCTGAGCATAAAGCTGATTCTTCGGGGTCTGCTTTTCTTATATCTGTTAATATTCCTATTTTTTCATTTCATTCGCGTCGCATAGAATGTGGCAATCTGGTCAAACGGTATTTTGTCGAGATTGTCATAGAGGTCGCAGTGGTTGGCATCTGCCACTATGAGGAGTTCCTTGTTGTCGCCATGAAGCTTTGAGAACGCCGTCTTTCCCATATATAAGGAGTGGGCTTTTTCTCCATGCACTACCATTACAGCGTTACGTATCTCTCCGGCACGGCTCAGCAGAGGGAAATTGATAAACGGAAGGTTGGACGTAGAGTTCCAGCCGTCGGTGGAGTTGCCTGAGCGAGGATGGAATCCGCGCGGTGTCTTATAATAGGCATAGTAGTCTTTGACAAATTGTGGAGCATATGATGGAAGCGGATCAATCACACCTCCGGCGCGCTTATATTGACCGGTCCGAAAGTCCTCGGTGCGCTGTGCGGTCATTTCCTCCATCATCTTATCCCTGCAATATGTGATTCCCACCCAATCCTATAAATAACCTTTTTAAAGTCGTCTGGAGGCAAAGATATCAATGTCTGAATTAATCACTCTTGAAATATGAAATACGCCTCATTTCCGCAATGACTTTGCGTCGTTTTTTATTGCCATAATAATACTTTGCTCTAATTTCCCCGATTTGTTTCTTATTCAGGGTAATGTGTACTTTAAAAGGTTCAAATTGCTTTTTTAGATGGATGTTTGCATCTGATGAAACAAAGCATAGTCGAGCAATATCTGCTCCGGTTTTATCTGCCTGTAAGCCATAGTTTTCATAAAGATAGGTTGCTATTTGCGGAAAAGCACAATATTCATGCACAATCCAAATGTTTTCAGGACTAACGGGTTCCAGGTAGTCTATAAAAATAGGGCCTTTAAGCCGTTGCCAGACGGAGACTCCCATACGCTAATAACATGCCAATCCAACTGCAACTGTAATTTTACGATATGAATATCCGTCAATTTGTCTATATCCATAACAATTAAATAGGTATATTTACTGATGTCAAATTTATGCCTGTTACCATAGGCAATACCAGTGAATATGTAAGCTGGCAATTGTTTTTTCTTAGTCCTATATGAGCAAATGTTGCCGCTTGATAGAAGACGGCGTATGTTATCAGTTCGTTTTTCATATATAGCCCTGCGTATATTATTCAAAGCATCAAATAAGGTTATTATTTGATATGATTTAGCTCTAAGATGCGGGCACAATGAAATACGGCAGTTGAGTATGTTTGAAACGTCAATCATTTATGTTGCGGATATACTTATGTTTTATCTTCGGTTTGATATTCCCATTGATTTATTTTACTGATACCTTAGGTAGTTTTGCCGGGCCGAATATGGACAGGCAGACGTACTACACGCTGAAGCAATCAGCGTAGCCTATGGTCCAACAACGCTCCGGCCACTTAGTGTCAGTCCTACCTTCAATGTTTTCATGTGCCAAAGTTAACATGAAGAACAAGCAAAAACGCAGCACGACAATGTTAACGAACGTTATATTAATCTATAGTGTTTGAGAACATAAAAAGCCGTCCATGATAATCCCGAATAAAAAGGCTTTCACATTTCAGATTGGAACCTTTGCATCTCAGATTTTAACGGATTTTAATAGGCGTGTAGTTGTGGAGGCGGAGAGGATTTGTTAGCTTTGTAAATCACAATGTTAACATTTATTTCACTCTCTATACTATGAAAACTTCTTTCAGCGAGACCGACCTCCAGGACCTGAAAACGCGCGGTATCTCACCCGAGGTTGTTCAAGAGCAGTTTGACCGCTTTGACAAAGGATTTCCATTTCTCAAGATTGCCGATACGGCTACTCTTGACAATGGCATAATGAAACTTGATCCGTTAAGCGTCAATAATGCTGTCCTACGCTGGAAACGCTATATCGAAGGCGAGGGTGATTGCATGAAATTCGTCCCGGCATCAGGCGCAGCATCGCGTATGTTCAAGTCGGTGCACAAATTTGTCAACGGTGATACTGACATACCGGCTCCGGGGTCAGAGATTGACGAACTGCTTCTAAATATCCGTAAACTCCCCTTCTACAATGACCTTGATGCCGCCTGTCGTCGCATGCATGGCGAGGGGGCCGAGATGCTTAGTGCTTCCGGCCGTAACCGCGACCTGCTCAAGGCTTTGATTGCGCCCGAGGGACTCAACTACGGCAACATGCCCAAGGGTCTGCTGCTGTTCCACTCCTATCCGTTCGGCAACCGCACCCCCGTAGAGGAGCAGCTTATAGAAGCTGCCAAATATGCCAACTGCAACGGTCTTGCACGTCTGCACTTTACGGTTTCAGCCGCACATGAGGAAATGTTCTGCGATGTGGTGAGCCGTGTCGCCGGTCCGCTGCAGGAACTTACCGACACGAGATTTGACATCACATTCAGTGTGCAGAAACCCTCCACCGATACCCCTGCGGCAAATCTTGACAACACCCCCCACCGCGAGAACGGGCATCTGTTTTTCCGTCCCGGCGGCCATGGGTCTCTCATAGAGAACCTCAACGACATAGAGGCATCTGTAGTATTCATCAAGAATATCGACAATGTGGTCAACGAATCCCGGCTTGCTGACACGATACAATACAAGATGGTGCTGGGAGGCATACTGCTGCAGGTGCGTGACGTCATCCATAAATACCTCAACAAACTCGGCCGCGGCCACAACAATCCGGAGCTGTTGGATGAAATCAAACAGTTCATGCGTTCTATCCTGTTTATCGAAGACATACGCATGGATACTCTCAAGGGCTACGAGCTGGCTGAATTTCTCGCTGCAAAACTTGACCGCCCCATACGTGTATGCGGCATGGTGCGCAATCTCGGAGAACCAGGCGGCGGCCCCTTCCTCGTCTACGGCAACGATCACAGCATCCAGCCCCAGATACTCGAAAGTTCGCAGATCGACCCCGACAACGCACGCTATGCCCAGTTGCTTAAGACCTCCACACACTTCAATCCCGTAGATATAGTATGCTATCTGCGCAACGCCAACGGCAAGAAATTCAATCTCCCTGACTACGTAGACCCAGAGACCGGATTCATCACCAACAAATCGGTCCATGGCGCGGAAATCAAGGCGATGGAACGTCCCGGACTCTGGAACGGAGCCATGAGCGACTGGAACACCGTATTTGTAGAGGTGCCTGTTTCGACTTTCAATCCGGTCAAGACCGTCAACGACCTGCTGCGCCCCACCCACAATTGCAGATAACGCCGGTGGCCTATCCGCAGAGTGCAAACATGCCGGAAAGTCCCGATAAAAACGGCTTAAACAAGCAGCCTATGGCATAAATCAATCAATCAAACAATAGCTTCGCTGTATTCGTTATATTGGATATATGAATCAGAAGGAAGCTATAAAGAAATTATGGACAGAGGTGTTCCACGACTCCAAAGAGTATGTGGACATGTACTTTGACCGCGTTTACCGTGACACGGATGCCCTGACCGTAGTGACCGACGGCAAGCTGGAAAGCAGCATGCTGCTCCAGAGCTACCGATTTCTGTTTCAACAGACAGATGTCGGCATGGGGTACATAGCAGGAGCCATGACGCGCCGCAGTTCACGTGGCAAAGGTCTGATGGCCGGCCTCATCAAAGAGTCATTTACTAAGGCATATGAGCGAGGCGACATGCTCGTCAGCCTCATACCCTCGCATGACTGGTTATATTTCTACTATGACCGTTTCGGGTTTTCAACCGTATTCTACGTCGACACCCAGCGGTTCACATCGCTTCACCAGTTTCCCACCGAGGGCTCATACACTCCCGTTGAGGACATTTACTCAGACAAGGTGTATGAAGCATTTGAGCTCATGGAACGTGAACGTCACTGTACGGTACTGCACTCCCACCGCGATTTCCTGAACATAATGGACGACAACCGCGCAGACGGAGGCCGATTCGTAGCCATGGCCGATGCTGACGGCAAAATAGTATCGATGGCATGGGCCATTGTGAATCAGAACATGGTGACAGTCACCGAACTGTTAGGCACTGACCATGACGCTCGGGAAGCAGCATGCCACCAGTTGAGAAAACTGCTCCCCGACAAAGCGTTTAAAGTACTCGCTCCTCCATTGGCCGAACACCGCCGTCTGTATGACCGTGGCATGGCCCGAATAATCAATGCCGACCTCTGCCTACAGATTACAGCCAAAAACAATCCCGGGTGGCATTCTCGCATAAGAATCACAGACCCTCTGATAGCCGCAAATAACCAGGTATGGGAAATAGCTGACGGACAGGCCTCAATAATAACAGAGACATACTACTCCCAAAATGACACCGACCGTCCGCACCTGGATTTTGATGTAACTATCAATGTGTTCAATGAAATCGTATTCAGTTCACAGAAGATAGGTGACGTCCTCGGCTTCCCGTCACAACGGCCGGTAATGAGCCTCATGCTTGATTGAGTGACTCGACATCAGATGCCACTGAGGGATAAAAAACATATCATACACAAATAATTCGCCCCGTCCTGACAGCCTGAGCTATCATTGACGGGGCGAATCTCTTATAATCAGGAAATATTTTACTTCGTGGCAGGAGCGGCATTCTGGCATGGAGCTACAGGGCAACCTGTCTGCTGGGGACAGTTGTTGGCGCGTGGACCTTTGTGGTGCTTACGGCCTTTATTGTATTTCGCACCTTTGCCGAAAGCCGGGCCGTTGATATAACGGTTCTCAAGATACTGCACATACTGCTCCGGTGTGAGAATACTCTTGAGATCATAGAGATAAGCCTGACGCTTGGCCTGACGGAGCTCCTGTTTGCTCTTGATGTCCTTTGTCTTCTGCTGGAATTTCTTGTTGCGAAGCTCCTTCACCTTTGCCTGCTGGTCAGCTGTCAGATTCAGGCTGGCGAAAGGATTCATCATGCACGAATCAGGATTCTGCAAGTAGGGGCAAGGAGCATTGCAGTTATAGCCCGGGCCGCAAGGGGTTCCGCAAGGTGCTCCACAAGGGGTAGCAGGGCAGCTTCCATTGGCGGCAGACTGGGCGAAAACAGAAGTTGAGAAAAGCGCTGCAGTTGCGAGCGTCAGAGTCAGAATTGTCTTTTTCATAATGTTAAGTAGAGATGATTTATCTTGATAATGAGCAAAAGTTAGTTGCTTGTTTTTGAAGTGTAATGACCGGTTGCTCAGCGATTACATCATATATGACACCGACAGTCGGTCAAGGTTTAAACACCCCCATGATTTTAACCGCAATTAACAAACAGGCATTATCCCCTACTCCCTTCATTTCATCCGGTGACATATGGACTTGAGGCCAACCGCAGCCATAGGCACATATACAAAAACCGCCACCAGACTGTGGGATTACCATTAATCGTCACAGCCCGGTGCCGGATATGAGCTTACAAATAAAAGCCGGATATTACTCCTCTACAGAGCGAAGCTTCTGCACGTAAACCGCCTTCATCATCTTCTTGCGGTTAGCTACAGAGGGCTTCTCGAAGGCTTGGCGGCTGCGGAGCTCTTTAACGATGCCAGTCTTTTCAAATTTACGCTTGAATTTCTTCAGAGCGCGTTCGATGTTTTCGCCTTCTTTTACTTGTACGATAATCATTGTGTTGTTAGCTTATTGATTTTTGTAGTGTTGTGTTTGTTTTCTGTCAAGCAATGCTTCTGAGGCATCATAACGAAGCCTCTTAAAGCGCGACAAATTTAGCCATTATTTTCCGTTTCACAAAACTTTTAAGCCACAAACTATTCCGATTATTTTCCACTGACTGCCAAATAGACCTTTCAGAGCATAATGCCGTCAACTAAGAGAGTTTGATATAAGATCAGATGTCCTGTAACCTCCATAAAGCCGCCCTGCACCCTCCAATACAATGTCACTAACTTAAGGAATGGACTCATCGCAATAGGCACAATCCCACTAACTTAAGGGATGCACTCATCGTAGTAGGGACATGCCATGGCATGTCTGCTGACGCAACACCCCTCATTAGCATGGCTTTAGGCGACATGCCATGGCATGTCCCTACTATGATGAGTGTATGTCTTTAAGTTAGCGGCATCACTCTACAATATGACTACAGGCTGCACCCTGCTATTGCCGGGGCAGCCTGTAGATATATAAGCGGTGTGAGTATTATTTGGCTTCCTCAGGGTCAAGAATCACCGTCATGTGGTTGCCCTGCGAAAGGAGGCTCTTGGCGAAGTCCATGACATCCTTGGCTGTTACGGCCTCAGTGGCTTCTACAGCACCATGGATGATGTCGGCACCTTCGACATTCTCAACCGACATGGCACGCATCCATGTATAGTTGCGCTCAAAGCTCTCCTTATAGTCTTTGACAAGGGTTTCCTTTGCCTTAGCGAGTTCCTCGGGCTTGATTTCCTGTGTCATTGAGTCAATAATCTTATTGATTTCGGCCAATGCCTCCTCAGCTTTATCAGGCTTAAGCAGCAGAGGTATGGTAAGGGTGGTGTTAGGCTTTTCAAAGCGAGAAATGGACACCTGAGCCCAGATAGAATATACAGCACCCATCTCCTCACGAATCTTATTGGTGAGGCGTTCGGTAAGAATCTGCTGCATAACGGTAGATAGGATGTCATTGCGCAAATCCAGCTTCTCGTTTCCTGTGACAAGTACACGGCCATAGACCTGGGGAGTCTCCATCTTCATGGTATATTTGTCAACGTTCTGACCGGCCTTGGCACCAAATGCCGGATTATAGTCGATAGCCTTGGTTTCTACAGCTTTGCCGGGCATAGAAGCTATGTATTTTTCAACAAGCGGACGAAGTGTGGCCATATCGATGTTGCCGACGAAATAATATGTCAGTTCGGCAGCATTGGCATTCATGGCCTTAATCATGTTGAGAATCTCCTCGCGGTCAGCCTTCTTGACAGACTCGACAGTGGGGAACTGCTTACGGGGTGTCGTATATACTGATTTCAGCAAGTCACGGGTCATCACCATCTGAGGATTTGACGAGGCATGGGTAAGTGCGGTCACAATCTGGTTGGTAGTAGCCTGGAACTCCTCGGCGTCAAGATTAGGCGAAGTGAACATGGCATAGAACACCTCAAGCATCGAGGGAAGATCCTTGACGGTGGTGGTTCCTGACACGAATCTCAAGTAGTCATCATAGGTGAGATTGACATTGAAATTCTTGCCGGCTGTGTATTTGCGCAAATCCTGGGCAGAATAAGTGCCTCCCGAGAGATTGCCCATATAGTTTTGCATTGCCTGGTATGTCTCGTCAGATAGATTTTTATAGTCGGCAGTGCCGCCGGGACCCCATGCACCAAACAAGATTTCGTCATCCTTGAGTTTGGTGGGTTTCACGATTACTTTGGCTCCGTTGCTGAGCGTCCATTCCTCGGCTTCCCATTTCTCCATCGGCTTGACTGACACGATGGTACCGGGAGTGATTTCACCGGGGATAAGCGGGTCCTGACGTACCTCCTCCTTATACGGTTCGATATCCTCAGCCTCTACCTTGGCCATGATTTCATTGAGAGCAGCCTCGGTGGGCACTACGATGCTTTCCTTTTCCGGAAGGAATACTCGTATGTAACGGTTGTCGGGAGTGACAAGCTGCTTGAAATACTGGTTGATGGCATCGACATTGACCATACCGGCAACCATGTTGGTCATATCCAGACGGTCCTTGAGGCTGAGAGCCGGTGTGTTGTCAATGAATGTGCTCACATATGCTTTAGCATACGCTGTAGAATAGTGGGCGTTACGGTTGTTATATGCCTTTTCAAGCTTGGAAATATACTCGGCTTTGGCGCGATCAAGCTCTGTCTGGGTGAAACCGCCACGCACAGCCCTGAGCACCTCGCGATATACCGACTCAAGCACAGGCTTGATGTCGCCGTCCTTGGCAGTACCCTCAGCACATAGCGAATTTTTCGTCTTCACGAATCCGAGCATGGATTCTATGTTGACATCTGCACTGTTGAAAGGTGAGTCGCTCTTTGACGCGATGTCTTCAAGACGCTGGTCAAGCATGTCGACAATCATATTGTCCATGTAGTCGACAACGAAACCGGGCATAGTGTTGCGCAATTCGCGCGGCAGCGGATCATAAGCGAAATCAAACGCCACGATACCCATGGTAATCTCGGGGTCTGTGCCTATCACCACCTTGCTGCCCTTGATGTCAGGCACATTGAAATAGCGACGCTCGGGAGCATCGGCAGGCATAGGTATCGGAGTGAAAATCTCCTTTATCTTGGCCTCTATCACTTCCGGGTCGATGTCGCCAACCACTATTATGCCCTGCTGATCAGGACGATACCACCGCTTGTAGTAGTCGCGTAGTTCATCAGGCTTGAAATTCAGCACGACATCCATCGTGCCGATGGGCAGACGGAGTCCATAACGGCTGCTGTCAGGAAACATTTTGGGCAGCATCTTCTCATATGCACGCATGATGCCTACATTGCTGCGACGCCACTCCTGCTCGATAACACCGCGCTCGTCATCTATATCCTTGTCGGCCAGGGTGAGATCACATGCCCAGTCATGGAGTATCATCAGACATGAATCCACTACATTCTGATTAGAGACCGGCACAGCAGATATGTTGTACACAGTCTCGTCAAATCCGGTGTAAGCATTGAGGTCACGGCCAAACATCACACCCTTGGATGCCAGCCAGTCACGAAGCTGGTGTCCGGGGTAATTTTTGGTGCCGTTGAATGCCATGTGTTCAAGGAAGTGGGCCAGTCCTCGCTGGTTATCCTCCTCCAGTATAGCACCTACCTTCTGCGCGATAAAGAAATCGGCCTGTCCCTTAGGATAAGCGTTCTGACGGATGAAATAGGTCATGCCATTGGGGAGCTGCCCTACCCTGATGGCCGAGTCCATAGGCAGAGGCTGCGTCTGAGGCATCTGAGCCACGGACAGCACAGGGGCAACGAATGCCACCAATGACCATAGCATGATGCTGAAAATGGATTTTTTCATTGTGATTGGTAAAATTAATATGATTGTTTGGAATATTATCCTATATAAAGATTAGGCTAAGCCAATATCTGCCACAGTACGCAAATGTAGTAATTAAAATCACACGACAGCGATTTAATTTACCACTAATTGCTTTATCAAATCATGTAGCAATGTAGCCATGTGCATCACTATCACACCGCAAATGTACGCTATTTTTTCAAATTACCAAATAAAAATTTTGGATTTGTGCGAAATCAATCTCTACAGGGAATAAATCAGTACGAGTGCCGGCATCTATAGCTTATAAAGACGTATAGTCTTGATGAGCACATTGTTGAGTGTGACATGGCCGTTGACCGTATAGGGCTTACGGTAGATGACACTGATGCGGTTTTCGCCCTGACGGAGTTTCAGCCTCAACAGGTTGCTGCGTGACGTTGCCGTCCACTCATCCTTGACCGTGGGAGGCATAACCAATGCTCCGGCTATGGAATCGTTGACGCTTACCAGCCTGATGGCACACAGCCCCGAGCGTGATGTGCCATCGGCAAGCGCATTGCTGTACACACACTCCATCAGATACTCTCCGTCAGCCGGCACTTCTATGCTGAAACTCATCTTGCCGCGGTATGACTCTGTGGTCTCCACAAACTGGCGGGCTATCTTGCGGTCACTGATAAGCGACGTGCCTGTATAGGCGAGTGAATCCGCCGGCACGGTTATGACGCTTCCTCGCGGATAGAAATACAGCGGCTTTGATGACAGACCTATGTACTGCTCATTGATGACAGGCACGAACGCCACCGAAGTAAACCGGGTCACATCTGCATAAATCTGATATTTGTCAGCGAAAATCTGCTCCTCCATCACACCATTGATGTAGACCTCATAGGCATCGTCAGACGTGAAATTTTTGATCTGTATCTGCTTCGTATTCCATGAGCTTACTTCGGGTGTAGACGGCATCCTGGCCGGAACAGCATCGTTCAGTTCATGTCGTTTGGGGGTATTGCCACCCATCGTAATCTCTATGACATGGGTACCCTTGATATTTGAGGGGATAGTATGGCTGGTCTGCTCTGCCCCGTCCATCTTATAGGAACTGATTACCGTGCCAAACCCATTGATGATGATATGCAACAAAGCCTCGCGGTAACGCAAGTTCCTTATCTCACGGTGTGTATCTGTAGTCTGCGGTATTGACGGATGTATTTCTATGCCGCCGTGGGTAAACCGCAGCCCCAGCATACCGCGATATATGGCGGCAAGATTGGCCGCAGCACTCAACGGGTTTCGTCGTTCCCTGTCGCCAAGTCCATCTACAGCCTTACCCGAGCGTGCATCCACATAAGGCCAAGTGCCCAGATTCATCGCCGAAACATACGTAAGCGAACCGACCATCCTGCGCAACATCGTGACATTGCCGCTATGTGAAGCAGCAATGGCCCAATAGGCCTCAACCGCCGGGACTATGACATCCGAGGCCGCGCCGCTGACCGAATCAGGCATCTGCGGATACATTGAGGGGATACCTAACGAATATATCGGAGTATGTGACTGCATGGATAGAGCCATCTCGGGGGTCGTAACATTATAAACCATGCCGAGCCCTTGTCCAAGATTATCCACAGCACCGGCAGCTATGGGATACGGCTCGCCGTAGAGATACATGCTGTACATGCTGACATTGGGCATCCACAGGGTGGTATTGACGGCTTCCACCAAGTCATTACGCCGGGCCATATAGTCCTTGCCGTCATGCCCGAGCGCCATGGCCATCATGGCCGCAGCCTCATAGGCACGCGCAGTCAGCACATTGACCGTAACAGTTTCCACTCCTGACACATCAGCCGGAGTCATCCATCGCGGATATGGATGGAGCTTGTCATTTGACGCTATGCTCTGCATGCCCTTGAACAGACCGGTATAATCATCCTTCACCACGGTTTCATATATATCCAGCGTCCGGCATACCACCGGATATACCTCCTCAATCCAATCAGCGTCGCCTGTCACCTCATATATGCTCCATGCCGCCGAAATCCAGGCTATGGCATCGGTAGCTACCGGGAATCCGCCGCCGTAGGTACTCCCCTGCACCACCGCGCCGTCACGCACCTTTGACCTCAAAAGTTCCTTAGCCCTGTCGGGAGCTATGTAGCAGAGTGCAAGGTCTGTGAGATAGGCCACAGTCGATGTGGACAGATTGGCCGGGATACTGTCCATGTAGGCCAACGACATGTTATGCACGGCATCAATCAGCCGCGCACCGCTGCTGTAGCACAAAGAGGTCGACGGTTCGGGGATGTGCAGAGTATCCGCCATAGCTCCGGTGCGAAACGTGCTTATCAGCGTGTTGTCATCAGGAGCATAGGCTGTATGTGTACCGTCTATGATACTGTCGGCATAAAGAGTGTATGCACCGGTCTCATACAGTGCGCCCGATGAGCCGGCTTTGTCCTTGCGGCATCCTGTCAATAATGACAGCATAGCCGACACAATCAGTGCCGAAACCGCTGCTGCTGACGATTTTCTGGAGATAAATTGTATCATAAACGCTCCTGAGGGGAAAATACCCCTATATCTGATTAAACGCCGGTAGGACACAAAACGTTGGAAGACACAGGACTTATTTTATGCCTCGGCGGTCGAGTTCTACCCGATAGCGAGCGGCGTTGGCACGGTGTGTGGCATAGTCAGCGGCAAAATTGTGATAACCTGAGAAGTCCTCCCGGGCACACATATAGAGATAGTCATGCTTGGGAGCATTGAGCACGCCGTCTATCGTAGCCGCCTCGGCTATACGTATCGGACCCGGAGGAAGGCCTTTGTTCATATAAGTATTGTAGGGGGAACGGACCGATAGCATAGAGCCCATGATGCGTCTTATCGTGAAATCCCCTATGGAGTATTTCACAGTCGGGTCGGCCTGAAGTTTCATGCCACGGTCAAGACGGTTGATATAAAGACGCGCCACCATCGGACGTTCATCCCTCTTGGCCGTCTCCTCCTCCGCTATGGATGCTACTGTGGCGATCTCAACAGGCGACAGTCCGAGAGCACGGGCGCGTGCGCGACGCTCGTCGGACCAGAAGCGATTGCGATGCGACACAAGTTTCTCCACGAGAGCTTCTGGCGTAGTGGTCCAGTAGACCTCGTAGCTGTCGGGAAGGAAAGCAGCCGGATACTGCGACTCGCTTGTGAACCCTTTTGAAGGGAGCACCTGACAGCATGCCTCAAGAAACTCCTCGCTGCTGAAATCAAGCATCGCGGACATACGGGCAGCCAGCTGGGGCATCGTGCGTATATTGTTAAACGTCACATTTACAGGAGTCTGACGGCCTCGCGACATATTATGGGCCACCTTAAGAGCCATCTCGCCACGGCTGACGAGGTAGCTGCCATGAGACGCAGCCGGGTCGCCGCCCATGAGTTTCCACAGCGCATAGACCCGCTTGCCCATCGAACGCCCGAGGCGGGCATCAAGGCTGTCACGCACCTGTGATGATGTAGCATCCCTCGGCACAATGACCCTGACCGGCTCGCCACGGTGTCCGTCAAGCCCTACGAACCACATTACCGTCACGATGGCAACGACTCCGAGACCGAGAAACATCCACGTGATAGGGTTGACGCGCCGCTTGGCCGTGTCCGTCTTGCTGCCGCGTGGACGCCGACGTGAAGGCGATAGTTTGGACCGGCGTGGTGAAGGCTTCTGTTTTGACTGTGTGTCCGACATATGTTATGTGTATGGTCAGAGTTCTTTGACGTTTTCGATCTCCTCGGCGTTGGCCACAGCTTCTGCGCCTTCACGTGAGGAGATATACTTATTATAATAAGCGATAACCAGTGTGGTCATCGGCAATGCTATTATCATGCCGAGTATGCCCAAGAGGCATCCCCATACCGACAACGAGAACAGGATGATGGCCGGATTGAGTCCCATGGCTTTACCCATGATTTTGGGAGTGAGAAAGAGGTCCTGGATGATTTGTACCACACAATACACCAGGAAAGCCTGGCCGAATATGGACCAGAAATCTCCCCCTCCGCCTACCGAATAGACCAGACACAGAAACGCTGTCAACGGGAACGAAGCGAGCTGGAGATACGGCACCATATTCATCAAGCCGATGAGCAGCCCCAACGGTATAGCCAGCGGAACGCCCACGATACTGAATCCGATGCTGAACAGAATACCTACGATGAGAGCTATCAGAGCCTGACCGCGGAAATAGTGATTCATGCTGCGCTTGACATCTCTCGCCACATGAAACACCGACCGGCGGTACTTCGGAGGCACCACCCAATGCAGTCCGCGCTCCAGACGGTCATAGTCTATCATCAGAAATATGACATAGAGTATCACCATCACCCAGTTGAGCAGACCGAGCAAGAAGCTGATACTGTTTGTTATCAGTCCCCATGCAGTCTTCAGAGTACCCTCAATCAGCGTCATCCACTCATCTTTGGATATCATGCGCGAGAGGCCCTCAAGGTCTAAATTACGGCGTATGAAAAGATGAATTTCCTGAGGAAGGTAAGGGATATGGAGCTCGCTGCTCGCATAATTTTGCAAAAGCTGTCCCATCTCCTTGAATTCCGACATGATATAAGGGACAGCGATGGCAGTCAGCACTCCGAAAAGAAACAACGCCTCAAACAATGTCACAAACACAGCCACAAGGCGTCCGCGCAGATGAAGCAGCTTGCGGTTAAACTGCACAAACGGCTCCAGGATGTATGCTATAAGGCAAGCCACGCCAAATGGCAACAGCACAGCCTTCAGATAATTGATAAGATATATCGCCGCCGCGAGCAAAGCGAGCGAAAACAATATCCTGACCACACGGTCAAAGGTATAGGGTCGTGAATGGGAGTACATGACACAAAATTACGAAAAATAATTCACCCGATTTTTGACATGTTAAAAAAATATAAGCTAAATTTGTTTCTTTAAAACATCAATCCAGTCAATTACCTCAATTTGCAATGACGACTACTACCAATCCAGCAGTACGCTCACAGGTGCTGAGCGACAAAAAATGGGCTCGATGGACAGCCCTGGCCCTGCTCGCCTCGGCCATGTTCTTCAGCTACATCTTCATGGACATCCTGTCACCCCTGCAGTCATCGCTCCAGATACTCAAAGGGTGGGATCCGTCGACCTACGGACATTTCGCCTCCTCGGAAACATTTCTCAACGTATTCATATTCTTCCTCATCTTTGCCGGAGTGATTCTCGACAAGATGGGAGTGCGCTTCACGGCCATACTCTCGGGTACGGTGATGCTCATAGGCGCGGCCATCAACTACTATGCGCTGACTGATGCGTTCATGTCAAGTTCGCTGGCCGTGTGGTTTGAAGCCAATCTCAATCTGCCCTCGGAGTGGTGGAACGTCACTCCGTTTTTTGCCGGCATGCCGGCCTCGGCTAAACTCTCGGCTGTAGGCTTCATGATATTCGGCTGCGGAGTAGAGATGGCCGGCATCACGGTGTCACGCGGCATAGTCAAGTGGTTTGCCGGCAAAGAGATGGCACTCGCCATGGGTGTGGAAATGGCACTCGCCCGTGTAGGCGTCTTTGTGGTGTTCATCGGCTCTCCCTGGATAGCCACCCTGGGCGACAACCTTTCGGTGACACGTCCAGTAGGTTTCGCAGTGCTGCTGCTCCTTATTGGCCTCATCAGCTTCATAGTCTACGGCTTCATGGACCGCAAACTTGAGAAACAGATAGGCAACACGGAGGAAAAGGACGACCCCTTCCGTTTCAGCGACCTCGGCAAGATATTTTCCAGCGGAGTGTTCTGGATCGTGGCTCTGCTGTGCGTGCTCTATTATTCAGCCATATTCCCGTTTCAGAAATATGCCGCCAATATGCTCCAGTGCGAACTGGGCATATCCGTCGAGACTGCCGGTCTGATTTTCTCGGTATTCCCTCTCGGCGCGGCAGCAGTGACTCCGCTTCTCGGCAACTATCTCGACACCAAAGGCAAGGGAGCCACGATGCTGATATTCGGCGCACTGCTGATGATAGTCTGCCACCTGACATTCGCGCTCGGGCTGCCGGCACTTCGCGGAGCCGAGACCGGCGTCATCAACGACACCCAAGCCATCGTATCGGGCCATGTAGAGCGCGTCAGTCCGTCTGACAGCATCATCAAAGCCCCCGTGCACGTGGTATTCGGCATAGACAATTTCGCCAATGACGAGGTCAAGCAGCTGTTTGTAGGGAAAAAGACAGGCGAAAGCCTCGTGTTCAATCCGCGCAAGGCTTTTGAAAAATACGGTGCTGAAGACCCCGAGGCTTCGGCAGAAGCCCTGATTTCGTTCCTTTCGGACCGTGACACACAGATAGATTTTGCCCAGGCCATGCAGATCGACGAGGATTTCCGACTGACCATCGACAGCATCAACGAGCCTACAGGATGGCTCGGATTCACAATAGCATTCCTGGCAATCATCCTTCTGGGCATCTCTTTCTCATTAGTACCTGCGTCATTGTGGCCGTCAGTGCCCAAACTCGTCGATGGCAAACTCCTCGGCTCGGCCTATGCGGTCATCTTCTGGATACAGAATATCGGCCTGTACGCTTTCCCGATGCTGATTGGTGCGGTGCTCGTGTCGACCAATGTAGGCGTGATGAATCCTCTGAGCTACAACTACACTGCCCCGATGCTCATATTTGCTTCGCTCGGAGTGCTTGCGCTGTTATTCGGTCTGTGGCTCAAAGCTCTTGATGCCAAGCGTCACTACGGACTCGAGCTTCCCAACAAGCAGCCAGTCACCGACGAGGAAGTGGAGCTTGACGGACTCGAATAAAGCCCTGCCGGCTATACGAGATATATGGAGCCATGCACCGCGCACGGCTCCATATTTTTTTGTGAAAACATTAATGCCCGTATTGACGTTGATACATTACCATTACTAACCTAAACACCTGAATACCATAGCTTACAAGATTGACGAAATTGAAGGCATCGGTCCGGCTTATGCTGCGAAACTCACGGATGCCGCCGGCATCAGCACCACTGAAGACCTCCTCAAGGCCGGAGAGACCAAGAAAGGGCGTGAACAGATAGCCCAGCAGACCGGAATAGCCGAAAAATTGATACTGACATGGGTCAACCACGCTGACCTGTTCCGCATCAAAGGCGTGGCCGGACAGTTTGCCGAGCTGCTTGAAGCCGCCGGAGTAGACACTGTCAAGGAGTTTGCCCACCGTGTACCCGAAAACCTCGAGAAGAAACTCGTTGAAGTCAATGAGCAGAAGCACCTCTGCGGCCGCGTTCCCTCCGTAGTCGAGCTGACCAAGATGATAGACCAGGCCAAAGAGCTTCCACCGGCAGTAAAATACTGATTCAAGCTATATTATAATGAAGTTGGCCGCGACAATTCGCGGCCAACTTAGTTTTTTCACCGTTAATGCGAGGAATCCCCCGAGTCTACTGAAGCTCAGGCAGATTGCGCAACACCGAACTGCGTGAATCTTCCGCCTCTCCGTCAGCAGCTATAGTCGGAGCCGGTTCAGGAGCTGGTTCGGTAATCTTTACAGGGGTCAATGGCTCCGGCGAAGACACAGGAGTGGGTGCCGGAGTTGGTTCTGACGAGGATACCGGCTCGGTCACCACTGGCTGCGGCTCCACGACCGACGTGGGCGCAACCTCCGGCACAGGGGTAACCTCCGGGGTTGGCTCCGGCTGCAATACTTTATCTATCTCATCAATATGCACGGATGGGACAGGAGCCGGAACCGATTCTACAGGGCGTGTAGCCTCAGATTTAGGTGTCCGGGGCTTCCGGTCAGACTTCTCAGACTTTGACGGTTTGGACTTCTTGGACTTGTTTATGGATGCGAAACTGTCAATGCGGCCGGCACCGACAAATGTACGGGTATAATAATCATCGCTCAGGTTCTGGCAAACCACGCCACGTGAAGTAGACGCATGTATCATCTTTCCATCGCCGACATACAGGCCTACATGCGACACCTTTTTGCTACCGCGTGTGGTGGCAAAAAACACCAAGTCACCCGTTGACAGGTCCTTCTTGGAAATCTTACGGCAATAATCGTGCTGTTTGCCGGAATTACGGGGCAAATTGATGTCAAGCGAGTTGCGGAACACGTGGTAGACAAATCCCGAGCAGTCCACTCCGCTTCGGGTGTTGCCTCCGTATTTATAAGGAGTCCCGAGCCATGCGGTGGCCTCCTTGACAAGCGATTTTTCAACTTTGCTCATCGATGCTATGTCAATGTCCTTGACGGTAGCCGGTTTGGATGGCCGCTGTGTAGTGGTTGGCTTGGCTGTATGCTTGGAGCTGCTACACGAGCCTAACGACAACGCTCCGCAAACAGCAAAGACCAGCGCAAATGACCTGACAAACGATTTGAACGATATAGATGTAGGGGTGATTATATGAGAGTACATGGCATGGATATTGTAAGCATATGGCAAAGATAACCTTAAATTTTCATTACGTTAGGCTAATTTTCTTTTATTTTAAATATCTGATTCTTAAATAAATCTAATATCAAGGTTTATTAAATGATACAGCCGAATAATCTACTGCTTTTTATAGTAATTTTGACGCATCACCACGACAATCATACTTCACAAAACACATACAAGTTCATCATCTATTCACAAAAGGAGCTATGAAGCAAAACCACAAGAATCTGCTGACAGTCGCCGCTGTGGCTGTCATCGCTTCCGCAGGAACAATAGTTGCCATGAGAGCCACCGGTATGGGCACACAGTCATCACCGGCACAGTTCCAGGCCGATGTCACTGTAGCATCTCCTGACCGCGGCATCGTCCCCGTGTCTTCTCGCGGAGGTGTGCCGACAGACTTCACACAGGCAGCCGAGAGCACCATCAACGGTGTGGTCAGCATAAAGAGTTATGTCACTCCCCGACGTCAGCGCAACAGATACTACGGTCAGCAACCCGACATGTTCGACGACCCGTTCTTTGAATTTTTCTTCGGGTCGCCGCGCCGACAGCAGCCGCGCCGACAGCAGCCTTCGGAATCCGACAAGGACGGAGAGGAGGCTCAGCAGCAGCTCGGGCTCGGTTCAGGCGTGATTGTGACACCCGACGGATATATCGTGACCAACAATCATGTCATTGACGGAGCTGACCGCCTGGAAGTCACGCTCAACGACAACCGCACGTTTAATGCCCGTGTCATCGGCACTGACGACATGACCGACCTCGCCCTTATCAAGATAAGCGCCAACGAGCTTCCTGTCATCCCCATGGGCGACAGCGATGCCCTCAAAGTGGGCGAATGGGTTCTCGCCGTGGGCAATCCCTTCGGCTTGACCTCGACAGTCACCGCCGGCATCGTAAGCGCCAAGGCTCGCAGCATCTCCGATGCCACCCACGCCCCGTCGATGGGCGTAGAGTCATACATCCAGACCGATGCAGCCGTCAATCCGGGCAATTCCGGCGGAGCCCTTGTCAACCTCAACGGTGAGCTGGTGGGCATCAATACCGCCATCTACTCCCAGACAGGCAACTATGCCGGACACTCGTTTGCCATCCCGGCATCGCTCGTCAACAAAATCATAGGCGACATCAAGCAGTATGGAGCCGTGCAACGCGCATTCATAGGCATCACATTCCAGCCGCTGACAGCGAAACTCGCCAAGGAAAAGGAGATAACCGCCGTCAATTCGGGTATCTATGTGGTGGAAGTGCAGCCTAACTCCGCCGCCGAGGACGGTGGCATCAAGTCCGGCGACGTAATCACCGCCATCAATGGAGTGCCGACCACCACCGACGCCCAGCTGCGCGGCCAGATCAACCGCTACAGCCCCGGTGATGAGATTACAGTGGATTTCTACCGCAACAACAAGAAAGAAACCGCCAAGGTCAAACTGCTCAACCGCAGCGGCTCTACCTCTATAACACGCGCCGGCGACAGCAGCGAACTCGGATGCACATTCGGCGAAGTCAAGGAGGAAACGCTCAAAGAGCTCCGCATATCCAGCGGCGTGGAAGTAACCAAGCTCACCGACGGCCTCTTCAAGAGCGCCGGCATCAAGACAGGCTACATCATCACCGCCGTCAACCAGCAGCCTGTGACATCAGGCAAAGACATAGAACGCCTGTATAAAGCAGCCATGCAAAGCGACAACAAGGTGCTCTTTATCACCGGCATCTATCCCACCGGCAAGCGCACGGCCTACGCCGTCAACCTTGACGAATAACCCCCAACATTCTCCTCTCAACTCTCAGGACGAAAACTGAACACACACATTTTTCTTCCATGGCGGACATCCCACAATCGGGGTGTCCGCCTTCGTTTTACCTCCTTTATCTGGTATTTTATCCTACAATACCGGATTGTATGGAATAAAATTCTGAATACGGGGCTTATAATGGACTGTATGGAGGATTATGGCTAAATTTGCCGACGGATAAATGACTCACGATACTCACTATGATACAGCATGACATATTGGAGGAGATTGCTTCGGGACAACCGGGATTCTCATTTGAGGTACTTCCGCCGCTCAAGGGCAAAAGCATCGCCACACTTTTTGACAATGTAGGACGACTTATGCCCTACCGTCCCCGTTATGTCAATATCACGACCCACCGCAGCGAACTCGTGTACAAGAGCGTGCAGGGAGGATTATATGAACGTGTGTCAGAGAGATCACGCCCGGGCACTGTGGCCGTGGCGGCTGCGATACAAAACCGATTCAACATACCGGCCGTGCCCCACATAATATGCAGCGGCTACAGCGCACGCGAGACGGAATATGCGCTCATAGACCTCAGTTTTCTCGGCATCAACAATCTGCTGCTTCTGCGAGGCGACAAAGCCAAGCATGAACCGCGCTTCATCCCCGACCCGGCCGGATACTCCCATGCCTCCGAACTCCAGCAGCAGGTCAATACATTTAACGACGGTGTGATGCTTGACGGCACCGCTTTTGAACTTGAGGAGGGATTCAAATTCTCTTACGGCGTGGCCGGCTACCCGGAGAAGCACGAGGAATCGCCTAACACCGACACTGACCTGCGCTGGCTCAAGCATAAAGTGGACCAGGGGGCATCATACATAGTCACACAGCTGTTTTTTGACAACGATAAATTCTACCGCTTTGTGGCTGCATGCCGCGATGCCGGTATCACCGTACCTATCATCCCCGGCATAAAGCCCATAGTAAACCTCAACCAGCTGACTGTGCTCCCAAAGACTTTCAAGGTTGACATCCCCGACGGACTTGTGAAGATGCTGAGCCACTGCACAGACAACGTGCAGGCCAAAGAGGCCGGAGTAGAGTGGGCAATCCGCCAGAGCCGCGACCTGATAGACCACGGCTACACCCACATCCACTACTACAGCCACAATGCCGCCGCAAGCGTCGTAAAGATAGTGGAAAGCGTGTTTGGCACATCAGCCAATGGCTAAAAAACGTTGTCAGATATAATAAATGCCGTAATAATGAGTTAATAATATTGAGGTCCGTATGCGGACCCGACAAACTCATTATCCATATATTTCACCACATGGCATTTCGCAAGACGATTCTCGCTCTGACAGCTGCGGCTCTCATCAGCCCGGCCGCTCTCCAGGGCAGGGATCTCGCCGACAAAGGCGACGACATACAAGACATCAACCCTATCACTACCGGCGTTGCCTCGCTCCGCATCTCCCCTGACGCGCGAGGAGCATCAATGGGCGAACTCGGTGCGGCTACCGACCCCGATGCCAATGCCCAGTACTGGAACTCCTCTAAATACGCATTCGCCTACTCGCAGGGAGCCATCTCAATCAACTACGTGCCCTGGCTCCGCAAGATAGTCAATGACATCTATCTGGCATCTGTGTCAGGCTACTGGAAAATCGGCTCACAGGACCTCCAGGCTGTCAGTGCCAGTCTGCGCTACTTCTCGTTAGGCGAAGTGACCGTCGGCAACAACCAGGCCACCATCAGCCCCTACGAGATGTCGTTTGACCTCGGCTACTCGCGCAAGCTCTCGAACAAATACTCCATGGGCATAGTGTTCCGCTACATCTACTCAGCCATGGGCTATGACAACACCGGCCAGGAAGCCAACTCGATAGGCGCATCGGCATTTGCCGCCGACATCAACGGATACTTCACCTACTACCCCATCATCGGGCGCAACGAGTGCCAGTGGTCATGGGGTTGGAACATCTCCAACATCGGCTCCAAGCTCAAATACGAAGGCCAACAGGCAGCTTTCCTTCCGGCCAACCTGCGTATCGGCACGGCATTCACTTTCCCTCTCGCCGACTACCATAACCTGACATTCGGACTCGACCTCAACAAGCTCCTTGTCCCGGCCAAGCCGCGTGCACAGGACTTCGTCAACGAGGACGGTTCGACCAACGAGGAGGCATATCGCGAAGCCGAACAGGAGTGGGAAGACATGTCATCGTTCAAGGGCATTTTCAAATCGTTTGGCAAAGGCTACAGCGGCAAAAACGAGTTTTTCAAGGAGATAACCCTGTCGCTCGGAGCCGAATATGCCTACAACGACCAGTTTTTCTTCCGCGCCGGTTATTTCTACGAGCACCCCACCAAGGGCAACCGCCAGTATTTCAATGTCGGTGCCGGCTTCGCCATCAGCGCGTTCAAACTCGACGCATGCTACACAGTGGCCACCGCCGCCAACTCCCCTCTGGACCAGACCCTGAGATTCTCGCTCACATTTGACGTGGACGGACTCAAAGGTCTGCTCGGAAAACGATAACCGCCCCTCTTTTTCTCCATCCGACCTACCTGTATCTGCCTATGAAAGCTCCATCCATCCGCATCGGACAAGGATTTGACGTACACGCATTTGCCACAGACCGCGAGCTGTGGCTTTGCGGCGTAAATATACCCCATGACCGCGGTCTGCTCGGCCACAGCGATGCCGATGTGGCACTCCACGCGCTGTGCGATGCCCTGCTCGGAGCCGCGTCACTGCGTGACATCGGATACCACTTCCCCGACACCGATCCGCGCTACAAGGGGGCCGACAGCCGCGTGCTGCTCCGCGAGGTGACGGGTCTGTTGGCCGCGAAAGGCTTCCACGTCGGCAATGTCGACGTGACCATCATGGCGCAGAAGCCCAAACTCCTCCCCTATATCCCTCAGATGGCCGCAACCATAGCCGAGGATTTAGGCATAGACGCAGACAGCGTATCAGTCAAGGCCACCACCACCGAGCGGCTCGGATTCACAGGCCGCGAGGAGGGTATTGCAGCCATGGCTGTAGCATTAATATACCGCCGGGACTGACCGCCAGTCCTCGTCATCCCGATGAAGAAATCCAGGCTCAAAATCATACGCATCACAGTTTCGTCAGTGATACTGATATCGCTGACGTTGCTGTTTTCGGTGCCTACAGCGTGGATATGCGCCCATCTCCAGGGCTTACAGACCATCCAGTGGCTTCCGGCGGCCATGACGTTTTCGATGACGATATGTATTTCATGGCTCGTGGTGACGCTGTTATTCGGGCGAATCTACTGTTCGAGTGTCTGTCCCTTAGGCACGTTGCAGGATGTCTGCGCCCACTTAGGATGCCGGTCACGCGCCAAGGGCATCACACACGGATGGTACCACTACCGTCAGCCCTTCACGGTGCTGCGCAATGCCGTTGTCATCCTGACATTTGTCAGTCTGCTTGTAGGCATCACTTTCATAGCCTCGTTCATTGACCCGAGCAGCATATTCGGACGTGCCTGTTCCAACATACTCTACCCTGCCATACACGGCACTCCCCCCTGGCTGATCGGCTCGGTGTTGGGATTCATCCTGTCGTTATGTATGATAGCGGTGGTAAGCGTCATGTCATGGAAACGCGGACGCATGTGGTGCAACACATTCTGCCCCGTGGGCACCGCCTTAGGATATGTCAGCCGCCACTCGGTCATGCGCATCGACATCGACACCGACCGCTGCACCCAGTGCCGCAAATGTGAATACGTGTGCAAAGCGGAGTGCATCGACCTTACATCACATGTAGTGGACGGTTCGCGATGCATCAACTGCTTCAACTGCCTGAGTGTCTGCGACGACGATGCCATACACTACACCTACACACGCAAGCAGCTGTCCATCCCCATGATGCAGAAAATCAACGATGCAAAGACAGCCGCCACCATCGACCGTCCTGCCCCGGCATCTACGATGCGATGCCCTCGCACTTCCAAGTAATCACATACGGGATACGCTCCCACTGCGTAAGTGACACGAGCCTGATGGTCCGGCGGTCACTGCATACCTGTGGATAATCTTGATGATGAAATCTTAACAAAAGCCAAAAGTTGGTGTGCGTCATGCAAATTTAGCTTATGCGTGGGAGGGATGTTGGGCAAGCTCAATAAAAAATCGTAAATTTGCAGTCCTTATTATCCCAACGTACACTTCAGAACATCAATATCTCCCCAATGGGTTTCTTCAAGAATATATTTTCAAAAGAAAAGAAAGAGACGCTTGACCGCGGACTTGAAAAGTCAAAGAAGAGCGTATTTGAAAAAATATCCCGTGCCGTAGCCGGTAAAAGCAAAATAGATGATGATGTGCTCGACGACCTCGAGGAAGCATTCATAACATCTGATGTCGGCACCGACACAACGCTTAAAATCATAGACCGCATACAGAAGCGTGTGGCCAGTGACAAGTATGTCACCACTTCGGAGCTTAACGACCTGCTGTGTGACGAAATATCCGAAATGCTCGCTTCGAGCGGCGACGAAAGCGCGACACCCGATTTTTCCGTTCCACAGGGACATAAGCCCCACGTAATCATGGTGGTAGGCGTCAACGGTGTGGGCAAGACCACCACCATAGGCAAATTGGCCGCGCACTTCAAGCGTGCCGGCAACAAGGTCATGCTCGGGGCTGCCGACACCTTCCGTGCAGCCGCCGTGGAGCAGCTCGACATATGGGGTCAGCGTGCCGGAGTGCCCGTAATCAAGCAGAAGATGGGCAGCGACCCGGCATCGGTGGCTTTCGACACTCTCCAGAGCGCCAAGGCCAATGATGTCGACGTGGTTATCATCGATACCGCCGGACGTCTCCACAACAAGAAGGGCCTGATGGACGAGCTCACCAAAATCCGCAACGTCATGCAGAAGATAGTACCCGATGCTCCTCATGAGGTGCTGCTGGTGCTTGACGGTTCCACAGGACAGAACGCTTTTGAACAGGCCAAACAGTTCGTGGCCGCCACCCAGGTCAACGAGCTGGCCATCACCAAACTTGACGGCACAGCCAAGGGCGGCGTGGTCATAGGCATAAGCGACCAGTTTAACATACCTGTCAAATATATAGGCCTCGGCGAAGGCATAGATGACCTTCAGGTATTTGACAAGCAGGAATTTGTACGCTCACTTTTCGGCAAAGGCAACAAGGAGTGAAGCGACGTCCAGTAGATATTATCAGCTTAGGATGCTCCAAAAACCTTGTGGACTCCGAGAGGTTGATGAAGATGCTCCGCGATGCCGGGTGTGAAGTGAGGTTTGACCACGACATACCTGACGGCAAGAGCGACATAGCCATCATCAACACATGCGGATTCATAGGCGATGCCAAGGAGGAAAGCATCGACACCATCATGTCATGGGTCGGTGCCAAAGGCCGTGGCATGGTCAAGAAGATATATGTCATGGGGTGCCTGTCAGAGCGATATAAGTCCGAACTGACCTCCGAGATACCCGAAGTGGATGGATGGTACGGCAAATTTGACTGGCCCGGCATAGTGGCCGACATCTCCAAGGGCGCGCCAGGCGCGGCATCATATGACCGCGTCATCACCACCCCCAGCCACCACGCATATCTGAAGATAGCCGAAGGGTGCAACCGCTTCTGCGCATTCTGCGCCATCCCGCTGATCACCGGACGCTATAAATCGCGTCCTATAGACGAAATCACCGACGAAGCGAAGATGCTCGTCAGCCGCGGAGTCAGCGAATTGAACGTCATAGCCCAGGACCTCTCAGCCTACGGCACTGACCTCTATGGACGCCATGCCCTGGCCGAACTGACAGAGCGTCTGGCACAAATCGACGGCGTGCGCCGCATCCGCCTCCACTATGCTTATCCATCGGATTTCCCTATGGATGTGCTTGATGTGATGGCCCGCTACCCCAATGTCTGCAACTACATAGACATAGCCCTGCAGCACATATCGGACCCGGTGCTGAAAAACATGCGCCGTCATATCGATGCAAAATCCACCCGGGAGCTGCTCGCCGAGATGCGCCGCCGCGTGCCCGGGCTACATATACGCACCACCCTCATGGTGGGTTTCCCCGGCGAGGGAGAGACCGAGTTTGACGAGCTGATGGATTTCGTGCGCGAGCAACGGTTTGAGCGCATGGGAGCTTTCGCCTACTGCGAGGAAGACGACACCTATGCGGCCAAGACCTACGAAGACACCATACCCGACGATGTCAAGCAGTCACGCCTTGACCGTCTCATGGCCCTTCAGGAATCCATATCAGAGGAGATACAGCAGTCAAAGGTAGGGACTGCCGTAGAGGTGGTCATAGACAGCCACGATGACGAATATTACATAGGGCGCACCGAGTGGGACTCTCCCGAAGTGGACCCCAACGTGCTCATACCGCGCACCCGGGGGCTGACACTCCGCCCGGGCCAATATGTCAAAGTACACATTGACGAAGCCCTCCCGTTTGAACTCATAGGACACGTAGCAGAAGATTGACGACAGAGATGAAGACTCCAAGCATATCAGCGGTGACCCGACAGGCCGTGGACAAATGTCTGCGGCAGAATATCCCGTTTGCGCTCTATGCAGCCCCCGGCTCTGACCACTACGCATTCATGGCATCCTCGCCCACTGACGAGGAATATCTCAACGACTATGACAGTGCCGAAGGAGCTTTTGAAATCTCATTTTTCGCCCACTCCAACCCTGCGCCCATCGTAATACTCCCCCGATACAGCGCAGCCGATGTGCTCGCCCTTAATGACAACATACAGTATCCGGGGGCTGACACTTACCCTGCCATGCAGTCGACATCAGCCATCGCCTACATGGCTCAGGTCCACGAATTGGCCAAAGCGACACGTCTGATGCACGGGAAGGTGGTATTGTCACGCATCATTGCCGGCAAGACACAGGGGCCCGCCCCGGTTGACGTAGCGATGAAATATTTCGAGGGGCAGCAAGACACCCTGCGTTACATGTTTTTCACCCAGGAAACAGGCCTGTGGATAGGCGCGACCCCCGAACTGCTCGTAAGCTTCAGACCTACAGGCACTCCTGACGGTCGCGGCCGGATCACGACGATGGCACTCGCCGGTACACGGTCCCACTCATCAGGCTCGGCAGATGACGCATGGGATGACAAGAACGTGGCCGAACAGCAGTTTGTAAGCCAGCATATCTCCACCTGTCTCCACGAGGCCGGATTAGACACCGTAGAGACCCGAAACTCCACGCTGCGACTCAAAAACGTGGAGCATATATGCTCCATGTTTACAACCGAAGGCTCTGCGGAGCAAGCCTTGAAACTTCGCGAAGACCTTGACCCGACACCTGCGGTAGGAGGCTATCCGACAGACACCGCCATCGAGATGATAAGCTACTTCGAGACCCACGAACGCCTCTGCTATGCCGGCACCATCAACATACGCGACACTTCAGGCCCGGGATTCAGCACATATGTCAACCTGCGCAGCATGCTTATCGCGCCCGAGAGCGACAGCGACTACCGCACCGCCATCCGCTACAACATATATGTAGGCGGCGGCATCACAGCATCATCAAAGCCCGAATCGGAGTGGCTCGAGACAGCCGAAAAAGCATCCCTGATGCTTGACGCGCTCTCTTGCAGCGGCAACGATTCCAACCCGGCGAAAACTACACTCTACGACCAAATAAACATAGAAACACAGGAACCGTCATTCTCTCCGTCAGGTCCCTTCTGAGCATTTTGCAAAGCTGATACAATAGACATGGAAATGGAACCTAACCAAAAACCGTCGGAAGGCGGCAACAAGCCTAATCCGACAGGAAAAATCGCTCTGATCATACTCATAGCCATATTCATCGTGGCTGGTGTGTCATGCCTTCCATTGCAAAAATGGACAGGCGGACGCATCAAGGACTTCAATCTCCTCGGCGACATACTGCCTCTGAGCGAGGACTCTTCATTCATCCAACAGGGAGCCGACATCGTGGACCCCGAACTGCTGCGCATACGCCAGCAGAGCGAATCAGAAGCCGCTGTCAACCAGCATGCCGACCTCTACGGCATGGAGAAGGAGCCGGAAGGCGGCTGGACACCCTCTGACACCGTCAGACCTTACGTTGACCCCGACACCATAGTACAGCAACCCAAGCAAAACCGTGTAGGCAACCTTGTGGCCATCGAAGACTACACCACAGGGGGCCGCGGACTCCGCGCCCTGAAAGCTGCCATAGCTGCCGGTCGCCTCGGACGCATAGCCGTAGTGGGCGACAGCTATATCGAGGGCGATATATTCACCCAGAATCTCCGCGAGCAGCTCCAGGAAGCCTATGGAGGCGAAGGCGTAGGATATATGAGCCTCTACAGCGATTTCCCCGGATTCCGCCGCTCTGTCAAGCAGGGAGGCAGCGGATGGCACACCTATGACCCCAACAAGAAAGCCAAAAACATATACCTCGGTCTGGCTGAGCACTACTATGTCCCCACCGGCAATGCTGTAGCCACATACAAGGGATCGACAGCTCTCAAGCATGTGGAGCAGTGGAGCAAATCACAGTTCCTATTCATAGCACCCGACAACACCGTCATCTCCACCAAGAGCGGAGAGGGCGACTGGACCGACCATCAGATACAGGGAAGCGAGCGTGTGCAGTGCCTGACCATCGACGGCACCACAAGCGACTTCCAGCTCAAGACATCCGACACATCCCTCATAGGACTCGGCGTATGGCTTGACGGCACCAGCGGCATTGCCGTAGACTGCATGTCGTCACGCGGCTTCTCAGGCGTAACCCTACTGCGCGTCAACGCCGCACTGTGCCGCGCCATGGCCAAGGTCATCAATTACGACCTCATCATACTCGAATTCGGCATCAACGCCATGACCTCATCGCAGACCGACTACTCGCTGTATTCACGCAAGATGGTAGAAGTAATCAACCATGTGCGCACATGCTATCCCACAGCCGACATCCTGGTCATGGGCATAGGCGACCGCGGCGAGAAACGCGGTGCAGAAGTCCACTCCATGAAATCAGCCCCCTACATGGTGGCAGCCCAGCGTGAAGCCGCACGCAAAGCCCACTGCCTGTTCTGGGACACAAGGGAGGCCATGGGCGGCAACGACGCCATAGTAGCATGGGCCAAGGCCGGCAAAGCCAACAAAGACTATATCCACATGACCCATCAGGGCGGTGCCGAACTTGCCACTCTCCTGTTCAACGCACTCCGTCTGGAGTTAAAATGACCCCTTAACCCCGACCCTCTCACCTCGACCGATCACTCCTCAAACATAACATTAACGACATGACCTACACATCACGCACCTCCCTGATATTAGCCGCAGTGCTGTCGCTATCGTTCGCCCCGATGGCGGCCAGTCCGACCAACCCCACGCCTCCCGTAATCACTCCGGCCAGTCCGGCAGACGATTCCGAGGAAGAGGAAACCAGCGAAGTCACCGAAGCTGACGAAGAAGAAGACAGCGATGCTGCCGCTCCTCATGAAACCGTCACCGAGGAAATCGCCGAGGACGATAACTCCGCGGAGCGCGAAAACGAGGTAGTCATAGCCCCCGACGACAATGACATAGATATCCCCGTGCCGTCATTTATCAACCAGAAGGCCAACGTCATCAACCTCAACGGTGCCGACTGGTCTAATCTGCGCAGAGCTGTCAACGCACACAAGATACGCCCACTGTCAATCCTCAACATCGGCGACAGCCATATCCAGGCCAACATGGGCACAGGTGTGACACGCGAGCTGCTGCAATACAAGTATGGCAACGCCGGCCGAGGCATAATCACCCCTCTGCGCATGAGCGGCACCAACCAGCCCTACGACTACACTTTCTCGTCATCTCTCCCCTACACTGCCGTCAAATTGATGAAAGCGCCATGGAAACGCACCATGGGTTTCACCGGCACATCCATCACCCCCTCGACCTCGCTGAGCAACATCACCATAGGCACACGCACTGAGGAAGACTATAATCCCTTCAATGCCATCACGCTGTTTCACAAAGGCAAGATGGTCATATCTGGTGTCACCGACGAGATGGGCAACAAAATCGCCTTCACACAGCACCCCTCACGTGACTTTACATATCTCAAACTCGCCTCGCCTCAGACACGTGTGACCATCAGCTACGAAAACCTCGGCGACCTGACCCTTTTCGGAGCCAATCTGTCGGGCGGACGTCCGGGTGTCTTCTACCACTCCATAGGCAACAACGGCGCAACTTACGACACCTATAACCGCATCGGCGATATGGGTGCCTCCATCAAGCCCCTCAACCCCAACCTTGTCATCCTCTCGTTAGGAACCAACGAGGCTTTCGGACGGCTTGACACAGCACGTCTGCGCAACAGCATCGACAAGCTGGTCAAGGACATACGCGAATCCAACCCCACCGCCGAAATAGTGCTCGTGACCCCGATGGAGTGCTATCGCACCACCACCAAGACCGTCACCAAGAAGATTCCCGTCAAATCCAAAAAGCGCAAAGGTAAAAAACGCAGAGTGACACGCTACAAAACCGTCAAAACCAAGGTGCGCTCCTCGGGCGTCAACACCAATATCCGTCCTATCCGCGATGCCATAGTGGCTTACGGTGCTGAAAACGGCATCCCCGTATATGACTTCTGGGAAGTGGCCGGAGGCTCCGGCGCGGCATCCACCTGGGTCAAAAACGGACTTTTCAGCCCTGACCGCGTACACCACAGTGCCAAAGGATACAAACTGGAAGGCCGTCTGATGTATGACGCGCTGGTAAAAGCGTTCGGCAACTGACATTTAGAGGGTGTTTAATAACAAAAATTAAATCCTGAGTGGTGTATCTTTTGATTAAATGGCTGGTTGTGAGGAGGAAACATAGCGGTGCTATGTGACCGACGAGCAACAGCCAGTTAACAAAAGAGACACCAA
>ERZ1027217.8-NODE-8-length-116292-cov-12.936655_pt1 | contig 116292 bp, 96 predicted proteins | sample MGYA00519268_ERZ1027217 | MGnify/ENA primary metagenome ERZ1027217 (study PRJEB26926, sample SAMN06164537) | human gut metagenome | biome: ENVO:00009003; feature: ENVO:2100002; material: ENVO:00002003 | host: Homo sapiens | place: USA | collected 2012 ...
ATTGACGGAATCATTTCGTTTTATCCGACCCTAACATTTCGTTTTGCGGATTATAAGAGCACCGCCAACGGCGTGGGCAACTATTTCCACTCCGAGTGGCTCCGCGCCAAGCAGGGCGAGAGCGCATACAGGCCCGTATTCGTGCCGTGGTACGAGATAGACATGTACAGGCTGGAGCTGAAGAGCTACGAGGACAAGGCGCGTGTCATCAGTCAGATGGACGACTACGAGATGCACCTCTGGGAGATGGGGTGCACTCTCGGGCAGATAGCGTGGTACCACGCCAAGCGCAGGGAGATGTCGTCACACCGAGCCATGATGGCCGAGTATCCCACCGACGACATCGAAGCCTTCATCAACACCGCCAATGACGTGTTCGGGCGCGAGGCCGTGGAGCTTCTGCGCCGGGGATGCTGCGGGCCGCAGCTGACAGGGGAAATCTCGGCAGTCCCCAAGGCGGCGGATGATGATGATGATGATGATGATGCCGGCGAAGAGATAACCATAGCCCCCGATCCGCGCGGTGCACTCAAGATATGGGAGCAGCCGCAGACAGGCAATCCCGATGTATCATATGTGGCGGTGGTTGACGTGGGCGGCCGCTCCGACTCGTCGGACTTCTCCGTCATAGCCGTGCTCAAGACCGACAGCCGCACCAACATGCCCGAGGTCGTGGCGCAGTGGCGCGGCCATATCGACCACGACCTGCTGGCCGAAAAAGCGTTGCAGGTGGCCCGTTACTACTGCGAAGCCCTGCTTGTGGTGGAGAGCAACACCTACGAACAGGACGCATCGTCGGGCGGACAGGCTCTGTATCTGCTCGAGCGCATCAATATGGAGTACCCCCGTATCTACCGCCGGCGCGTGCGTGATGCCGTGAACCAGAACATGGAGACGCGCATAGGTTTCCACACCAACATGGCCACCAAGCAGCTCGTAATCACCACCTTGATAGCCGAGGTGCGTGACGGCACCTATGTAGAGCGTGACAACGAGGCGTGCAACGAGCTGCTCTGCTACGAGCGGCGTCCCAACGGCAGCTACGGCGCACGCCGCGGCTACCATGACGACATACTGATGACCAGGGCCATAGGACTGTATGTCATCCGCGCCGACCCGTGGGCGTCCGAGGGGGAGCGGACGGTCTCGACGCTCGCCTCCAGAGTGTACTGACCACCGGCGCCCGAGGTCAGCTTATTTGCAATTGTAAATACCCCGTAGCGGAGCGATTGGCTGTTGATATGCAGGGTGTTGCGTGAGGCCGGGGGAGGGTCTGCAAGTTTTGGATAAAAATGTTGAAAAATTATTGAGTTTAGTTTCGTAAATTCAGTGAAAAACTTCGTAACTTTACCCACTCCAAGGTACAGTCTACGATAACCTCTAATTTAACCCTCTGATACGCATCATGACCAACGTCCCCTACCACATACCGGCACTGCTGCCGCAAGCACTTGAAGGCCTGAACATCAGACCCGACGGGACCTATGTCGATGTGACATTCGGAGGCGGAGGGCATTCGAAGGCGATACTCGAGCTGCTGTCGCCGTCGGGACGCCTCTGCGCCTTTGACCAGGATGCCGAGGCGATAGCCAACGCTCCGGCTGACGAGAGGCTGACCATGATACACGGCAACTTCCGCTACCTGACCAACTATCTCAGATTCGAGGGGGTGGAGTGGGTCGACGGACTGCTCGGCGACTTGGGCGTGTCGTTTCATCACTTCGACGCCGCCGAACGCGGATTCTCCTTCCGTGCCGACGGTCCTCTTGACATGCGCATGAACCGGTCGGCGGCACAGTCGGCGGCCGAACTGCTCAACACGGCCACCACCGAGCGGCTTACCGACATCCTGCGCCTCTACGGCGAGCTTCAGGACGCTCCGCGCATAGCCCGGGCCATAGACCGCGCCCGTCAGGCCGCGCCGCTGGTCACTGTCAACGACCTGCTCGCCGTAGTCTCGCCCCTGCTCAACCCCAAGCGCGAGAAGAAAGACCTGGCATGCGTGTTTCAGGCTCTCCGCATAGAGGTCAACGACGAGATGGGGGCATTGCGCAGTCTCCTCGAGTCAACCCTGCAGGTGACACGCCCCGGAAGCCGCCTCGCCATCATCACATACCACAGCCTCGAGGACCGCATGGTCAAAAACTTCATGCGCTCGGGCAATGTGGAGGGCCGCGAAGACGTGGACTTCTACGGACGCAGACGTACACCGTGGAAACTCATCACCTCCAAGCCCGTCACGGCATCGGCTGCGGAGGTCGAGGCCAATCCGCGCAGCCGCTCCGCCAAGCTCCGCGTGGCCGAGCGCATCGCCATCACAGACCACAACTAATTCATCAGAGACCACCATGTCACAGAAAGACGGTCAGCCATCATATACCACACCTCTGGGCTACGTGCGCCGCGTGACCCACGGTCAGGTCATCAGTGCCGATTTTTTCCGCCGGCACTGGGGCATCACCGCCCTGGTGGTGCTGTTTCTGCTGCTCTATATCACCAACAAATACTACTGCCAGACCTCCATGGAGGAAATCCGCGCCCTCAACAAGGAGCTGGAGCTGGTCAAGACAGAGCGCATCCGCGCCAAGAGCGTCTACATGAGCCGCACACGCGAAAGCGCCATGCAGACCCTCATAGACAGCCTCGACCTGGGGCTTAGCGTACAGACACGTCCACCTTTCAAGATTATAGAAGAACAATGAAGAAGTCCGGCAAACGCACCATCCTCCTCCGCTATGCCGTGGTCATAGCGCTGATATTGCTATTTTCGGCCACCATCATGTCGAAAGTGCTTGACACGTCGGTCTTCACAGCCGAGAAGTGGAACGAAAAGGCCAAGGAAATCCTTGACAAGCGCACCGTCATCTACCCCGAGCGCGGCAATATCCTCGCCTCCGACGGCAGTGTGCTTGCCACCAACCTCAATTTCTACACCTTGCGCATCGACTACCGCACCGAGCAGTTTGCCGAGGACAGCCTGAGGAAGCACGTCGGGGAGCTTGCCACCGCCCTGGCCAAGGAATTTCCGCCCAAGACAGCCACACAGTGGCGCGACATGCTCCTCAAACCCCTCTCCAAGCCCAAAGACAAGCGCACGCGGAGCTTCCGACTGCTCGCCAACCTGTCACATGCCGATGTGCAGAAGGTCAAGCAGATGCCGTTTTTCAACAATCTCGGGCGCACACGCAGCGGCCTCTGCGTAGAGACGATACGCCGCCGCACCAATCCCTATGGCGAGATGGCACGCCGAAGCGTAGGACGTGTGGGGCAGACGGCAGAGTGCAGCGAAGTCCACGGCATCAGCGGACTTGAACGCGCCCTCGACTCCCTGCTCTACGGAGTGCCCGGAGTCGCCGAGAAGAAGGCCCTGACCCACGGCATAGTTAACTGGGCCAAGACCGAAGCCGTGCCCGGCTATGACGTGGTGACCACCATCGACATCAACATGCAGGACATCGTGGAAAACGAGCTTAACTCCATCCTGTCATACGTACAGGCCGACTGGGGCGTAGCCGTGCTGATGGACGTGGAGACCGGCGACATCAAAGCCATATCCAATCTGGAGAAAAATCCCCTCGGGGGCAACTACATAGAGGCCATGAACCGCGCCGTGCTCGGCTACGAGCCGGGGTCAGTCGTCAAGACCCTCTCGATGCTGATAGCCTTGGAGGAGGGTGTGGTCACCGACCTTGACGAAGTGATACCCACAGGCCGCTGCATGTATATGGGGCGCCCGATAACCGACAGCCACGCTACCACCTCGCTAAAAGTGAGGGAGGTGCTCGAGCAGTCGTCAAATATCGCCATGACCCGAATCATCACGCGCCATTTCGAGAACAATCCCGGCGAATTTTACTCGCGCATCAAAGAACTCGGTTTCCTCACCCCGATGCACACAGGCATCTCCGGCGAGACCGTGCCGCGCATCGACTCCGTGCCGTCAAACCGCGGAGGCCGTCTGGTGCTGTCGCGCCAGTGCTTCGGCTACGCCACCGAGATACCGCCGCTCTACACCCTCGCTCTCTACAACGCCATAGCCAACGACGGTGCGTTTGTGCGTCCCCGTCTGTTCAAGCGGCTCATCAACAAGGAGCTGGGCATCGACTCCGTGCTCCCCGTGTCATATATCAAAGACCGCATATGCTCGCGTGAGAACGCAGCCATACTCCGCGACATGCTCAAGCGCGTGGTGTGGGGCGACCACGGCACCGGACGCTCCCTGCGCAACGAGTATGTGGCACTTGCCGGCAAGACCGGGACATCATACATGATAGAAAACGGCCAGTATGTCACATCGAAGAAGCGACTGACATTCTGCGGATATTTCCCGGCCGACAAACCGCGTTACAGCTGCATCGTGCTCACCTGCGCGCCCAAAGTCAACTGGCTCGGAGCCGCATCGACCTCCGGCCAGATCATGCGCAACATAGCCATGAAGATGTATTCCCGCGGTATGCTCGGCGACAACTCCGACTATCATGCCGAGGAGCCCCACGGCGATGTGCCCAGGCTTGCAGCCGGCATAGGCTCCGACCGCCGTCAGGAGCTGCGTGACGCATTCGGCATAAGCGGACAGCTCCGTGTGCTGCGTTCGCCCTCGGGCGAGACCCGTATGGGGCATGTGCCGTCGGTCATGGGCATGGACCTTCGTTCGGCCATCGCCACCCTTGAGTCAGCCGGCTACAATGTGGGCCACACCGGCTCCGGATGCGTCGTGGCCTCCGTACCTGCCGGGGGTACACCGGCCAAGCCCGGGACGAGGGTGGTGCTGACGCTGAAATGAGACAGTACAAGTCGTATTTTTAATAAGACACATAATATAAACAGAGATAATGAAACGGTTATCGGAACTGATATCATCACTAACCATAGAGGAGCTCTCGGGAGATACCACCCGTGAGATTTCCAAAATCACATTCGACTCCCGGGAGGCAGCTCCGGGGACGCTTTTCGTGGCCGTGAAAGGCAGCAATGCCGACGGCCACAGCTTCATACCGCAGGTAGTGGAGGCCGGGGCAGCCGCCGTGGTGTGCGAGGAGATGCCGGCCATGCGCGAGTCAGGCGTGACATACATCAAAGTGCCCAACAGCCATGTGGCCCTGGGCTATATCGCTTCCGCTTGGTATGACAACCCCTCGGGTGCCCTGCGCCTGGTGGGCGTGACCGGCACCAACGGCAAGACTACCACAGCCACCCTCATCTACGAGATGGCGCGGCTGATGGGGCATAAGGCCGGACTCCTCTCCACTGTGGTCAACCTCATAGACGAGGAGAAGGTGGAGGCGCACCAGACCACCCCCGACGCCATCACCATCAACGCCCTGCTGAGGCGCATGGTCGATGCCGGGTGCACATACTGCGCCATGGAGGTCAGCAGCCATGCCGCCGAGCAGCACCGCATAGCCGGTCTGGAGTTTGCCGGAGGCATCTTCACCAACCTCACTCGCGACCATCTCGACTACCACAAGACCGTAGAGGCATATCTGGCAGCCAAAAAGTCATTTTTTGACGGACTGCCGCGCCACTCGTTCGCGCTGACAAATCTCGACGACAAGACCGGCCTGGTCATGCTCCAGAACACCATGGCCACGCGGCACACATATTCGCTCCGCGGCATCGCGGACTTCACCACCAAAATCGTGGAGAGCCGTCTGGACGGCATGCTGCTCGACATCAACGGACGCGAGGTGGAGACGATGTTTACAGGCCGCTTCAACGCCTATAACCTGACCGCCGTCTACGGTGCGTGCGTATTGCTCGGCTGGGACCCCGAGAAGGTGCTCGTCAACATGAGCCGGCTTGTGCCGGTGGCCGGACGCTTCCAGTCGGTGCATTCGCCTTCGGGCTACACCGCCATAGTCGACTACGCACACACCCCCGATGCCGTCATCAATGTGCTCAATGCCATCCGTGAGGTCGTGGGCACCACAGGGCGCATCATCACCGTGGTCGGAGCCGGAGGCAACCGCGACAAGGGCAAACGTCCCATCATGGCCAAGGAAGCAGCGATGCGCAGCGATTTCCTGGTGCTCACGAGCGACAATCCGCGCTTTGAGGAGCCCGAGGACATACTCCGCGACATGGAGGCCGGCCTCGATGACGAAGCGCGCACCCACTCCGTCAGCATCACTGACCGCCGCGAGGCCATAGCCGAGGCATGCCGCATGGCCGCCAAGGGCGATGTGGTGCTCATAGCCGGCAAGGGACATGAGGACTATCAGGAAGTCAAGGGGGTGAAGCACCACTTTGATGACCGTGAGGTAGTGCTTGACATATTCGCATCGCAAAAACTACAAGACTGAAATGCTGTACTATCTATCTGAACAATTTGACCTCTTCGGACCCACCGTGGCCCGACTGATGGACTACTTGACAGTCCGCTCGGGTCTGGCATTGCTGCTGTCGCTGTTTATCGCCATGGCTTTCGGCCAGAAAATCATAGAGCGACTGCAGAAGATGCAGGTGGGCGAAATCGTGCGCAACCTGGGTCTGGAAGGCCAGATGAGTAAGACCGGCACACCCACCATGGGCGGCATCATCATCATCGTGGCCATACTGGTGTCCACGCTTCTCGTGGGCAACCTCGGCAACATCTACATGGTGCTGATGATCATAGCCACCGTGTGGATGGGTCTGATAGGCGGCTTGGACGACTATCTGAAGATACGCCGCCACAACAAGGAGGGCATGAAGGGCAAGTATAAGATTATCGGTCAGGTGGGCCTTGGTCTGATTGTAGGCTTCACCATGCTCGGCAGCCCCGACATAGTGATACGCGAAAACGTGGCCACCGAGACCAACATGGACGGCACGGAGGTCATCACCTACATGCCCGAAAACGTCAAGGAGACAGTCACGACCCTGCCGTTTGTCAAGGACCACAATTTCAACTATGACTGGCTCACACAGTGGATGGGCCCGTATGCCGCCACCGGAGGCTGGGTGGTGTTTATCCTCGTCACCATCATAGCCGTGGCTGCCACCAGCAACGGCGCGAACCTGACCGACGGCCTTGACGGCCTCTGCACCGGCACCTCCGCCATCATCGGCGTGGCTCTCGCCATCATGGCCTATCTCGGCGGCAATATAGTGTATGCGTCATATCTCAATATCATGTATGTGCCCGACTCGGGCGAGTTGGTAGTGTATATGGCCGCATTCATCGGAGCGTTGATAGGCTTCCTGTGGTACAATGCCTATCCGGCGCAGGTGTTCATGGGCGATACAGGGTCGCTGACCATCGGCGGCATCATAGCCGTGTATGCCATCCTTATCCACAAGGAGCTGCTGATACCCATCCTCTGCGCGATATTCTTCGTGGAGGACCTGTCGGTGATGCTCCAGGTGGCATATTTCAAGATGACCAAGCGTCGCACCGGCACCGGCAAGCGCATATTCAAGATGACCCCCCTGCACCATCATTTCCAGAAGCAGGGCAATGCCGGCATAGATGCGTTGCTCCAGGCACCGCTCAAGGCCATCCCCGAGTCCAAGATAGTCATACGCTTCTGGATTGTGGGCATATTCCTTGCCGCGATTACATTCGTGACGCTGAAAATCAGATAACACCACATAGAATTGACACATAAAAGATGAAAGATATAGAAAAAATGCCTGAAGGCGGCCGCCTGGTAGTGCTCGGCGGAGGTGAGAGCGGAGTTGGCGCGGCCATACTCGGCAAGGACAAGGGCTGGGACGTGTTTCTCAGCGACTACGGCAAAGTGTCGGCGCACTACGCTTCCATGCTTGACCGCGAGCAGATAGAGTGGGAGCAGGGCGGACACACCATGGACAAGATACTTAACGCCGACCTGGTGGTCAAGAGCCCCGGCATCGCCTTCGAGACGCCGGTGATGAAAGCCATCGCCGAGAAGGGCATCAAGGTGGTCAGCGAGATAGAGTTTGCCGGTTACTACACCGACTCGCGCATGGTGTGCATCACCGGCAGCAACGGCAAGACCACTACCACCATGCTCACTTACCACATACTGACCAAGGCCGGCCTTGACGTGGGTCTGGCCGGCAACGTGGGCAATTCGCTTGCCCTGCAGGTGGCACGCGAGCCCCACGACATTTACGTCATAGAGCTGTCGAGTTTCCAGCTTGACAACATGTATGATTTCAAGGCCAACATAGCGGTGCTGATGAATATCACCCCCGACCATCTCGACCGCTACGACCACAAGATGCAGAATTACGTCAATGCCAAATTCCGCATACTCAACAATCTGACCCCTGAGGACGCATTCATATTTTGGAACGACGACCCCGTCATCACCGAGCAGCTGCGCCACGTCACTACCGAGGCCACGCGCTATCCGTTTGCGGAGAGCGAGGAGCCTGATGTGGCTGCGTATGTCGACGGACAGGACGATGTGGAGTTCCACACCCCCGGCACTACGATGTCGATGCCACGCGCCGACCTCGCCCTCAACGGTCTGCACAACCTCTACAACTCCATGGCAGCTGGCCTGTCGGCCTGTCTGCTCAACATCAAGAAAGATGTCATAGCCAAGGCTCTCGGCGATTTCGAGGGCGTGGAGCACCGTCTGGAGCCTGTAGCCGTCATTGACGGTGTGCGTTACATCAACGACTCCAAGGCCACCAATGTCAACAGCACCTGGTATGCCCTCGAGAGCATGCCCAAGTCACGCACCACCGTGCTCATCCTCGGCGGCAAGGACAAGGGCAACGACTACTCCGAAATACTGCCGCTGGTGCGCGAGAAGGTCAAGGCCATAGTGGCCATGGGGCTCCACAACGAGAAAATCATGGATTTCTTCGGCGCGGAGGTCCCCGCTATCGTCAGCACCGACTCGCTTGACGATGCCATAGCCGCGTGCCGCGGATTTGCCGAGGAAGGCGACACTGTGCTGCTCTCGCCCTGCTGCGCGAGCTTCGACCTCTTCAACAGCTACGAGGACCGCGGAGAGCGGTTTAAGGCGGCAGTGCGCGGGATGATGGAGTAATGCCTTATAAGTCTTATAAACCTTATAAACCTTATAGAATTTCATATAAACGATGGCTACGGTAGCATATAACCCGGAGGAGACAGAGGCCCGGACCGCGCCGCGCACAGCGGCAGTGGACGAGTTGAAGCCTGTTGCCAAGGGCGACCCATATATATGGGGCGTCTACATATTCCTGGTGCTCGTGTCGATAATCGAGCTTTACAGCGCATCGTCGCGCGAGGTGGTGTCCTCCGGCTGGTTAGGCGTGTTTGCGCCTATCGTGCGCCATACGGGTACCCTGCTGATTGGCTTCTTATGCGTATTGGGTCTACAGCGTGTGCACTACAGCAAGCTGGCCAAATGGATACCGCCGTTCGCGCTGCTTTCGGCAGTGCTGATGGGATATGTGATGGTGGCCGGCGACGTGGTCAATGGTGCGCGACGCTCCATCAACCTGGGCTTCACCATACAGCCGAGCGAGATGATTAAGCTGGCGGCTCCGCTGTGCATAGCCCTGGTGCTTGCAAGGACGCAGAACCGCCGCAACCGCGAATTGCAGACCCCCGGTGTGTGGGTGTCGGTCACCATAGTTGTGGCCTACTGCGCCCTGCTGATCACGCAGGGCATGACCAACACCCTGCTGCTGATAGGCATCAGTCTGTCGATGCTCGTCATCGGCGGCTCGCGCTGGCGCACTTTGGGCAAGGTATTCCTGTTTTACTTCGGAGTGCTGATAGTGCTCGGCGCGGCCTATATCCTCATATCTCCGGCGGATACCTCGGAGAGCCGTCAGGACGAGAAATTGCGCAAGGAAATCAGCGAACTCGTAGAGGCCGGCAAGCTGACGCTGACCCCGACCCAGCAGTTTCTGCTCGAGCGTTTCGGCGACAAGGGGCGTGTAGGCACATGGGTGATGAGGTGGATACGCCACTCGTCAGGCGGCAATATGCCCAAATACGAGCAGGACATCACTGACAAAAACGCCCAGGAGATGTATGCCTATATGGCACAGGCCCGTGGCGGACTGATAGGCGTGGCCCCGGGCAATTCGCGCGAGACCTCACGGTTGCCGCTCGCATTTTCCGACTATATCTACTCCATCATCATAGAGGAGACAGGGCTTGCAGGGGCGGCCTTCGTGCTGTTTCTGTACCTGCTGCTGCTGGGACGCGCCAGCTCCATAGCGTCAAGGTGTTCGCGTGCATTCCCGGCTCTGCTCGTCATAGGCATGGCCGTCACGGTGGTGATGCAGGCACTCTTTCACATGGCCATAGTCACCGGCGTGTTCCCGGTGTCAGGGCAGCCGCTGCCGCTCATATCCAAGGGCGGATGCTCGATACTGATGGTGTCGGTGGCTTTCGGCATCATGCTCAGCGTGAGCCGTTACGCAGTCAGAGGCAGCGACAAGAAGACCAACATACGCCGCGAAATCAATGCTTTGCCCGAGGAAATCAGCGGCGACAACCTGACGATGATTAATTAGAGCTTATAACACAAGATAATGAAGACCGACTATCATATACTCATCAGCGGCGGCGGCACCGGAGGGCATATATTCCCTGCGCTTGCCATCGCCAACGCGCTCAAGCAGAGGCTCCCCGGCGCCAGCATACAGTTTGTCGGAGCTGACAACCGCATGGAGATGGAGCGTGTGCCCGAAGCCGGCTATCCGATCATCGGGCTGCCGGTGGCCGGATTTGACCGCAAAAGGCTGTGGCGCAATGTGGGCGTGCTGCTCAAGCTGTGGCGCAGTTCGCGCATGGCCAAGAAGATTGTGCGCGATTTCAAGCCCGATGTGGCTATCGGCGTAGGCGGCTACGCCAGCGGACCCACCCTTGCAGCCGCCCAGCAGGCCCATGTGCCCACCCTTCTTCAGGAGCAGAACTCCTATGCCGGAGTGACCAACAAGCTGCTTGCCAAGGACGCCGACCGCATATGCGTGGCCTATGAGGGCATGGAGCGGTTTTTCCCGGCTGACCGCATAGTGATGACAGGCAATCCCGTCCGCAAAGCCCTGTTTGACTGCAAACTGACACCTGCCGAAGCCCGTGAGGCATTAGGCTTCCCTGCCGACGAGCCGCTTGTGGTGGTGGTGGGCGGAAGCCTCGGGGCGCGTTCGGTCAACGATGCCACCTATGAGGCCATGGATGCCATAACCGCTACCGGCGCCAACCTGCTGTGGCAGACCGGCAAGATATACTATGACGAATTTGCCGAGAAAACCCGCGGCAAAGCCAAAGTCAAGACCATGGCGTTTCTGCCCGACATGGCCACAGTGTATCGCGCCGCCACATTCGTCATATCACGCGCCGGAGCGAGCACCATCAGCGAGCTGCAGCTCCTCGGTGTGCCGGCCATACTCATCCCCTCGGCCAATGTGGCCGAAGACCACCAGCGCAAAAACGCCATGGCCCTCGTGGACCGCGACGCGGCCATGATGATACTTGATGCCGAAGCCTCGCAGCGGCTCAAGGAGGAGGCCCCGGCACTGCTCAATGACCCCGAGAGGCGTGACACGTATGCCGCCAATGTGCGCAAGATGGCTCTTCCGGAAGCTGACGAGCGGATAGCCGACGAGGTAATCACCCTGTTAAACCGAGAGAAATGATGGAGCAAGACAACACAGGGGCCGCAGTGCACGCATGCAGCGATGCCATCAAGCCCAATGTATATTTCGTGGGAGCCGGCGGCATAGGCATGTCGGCACTCGTGCGCTACTGCCTTTCCAAGGGTCACCGCGTAGGCGGCTATGACCGCAGCGACTCGCATCTGCTGGAGCAGCTGCGGCAGGAGGGAGCGCAAATCACCCTCGACGAGAGTGCCGAGGCCATCCCCGAGGCATTCCGCAATCCCGATGACACACTCGTGGTGTACACTCCGGCGGTGCCGGACAGCCATCAGGGGCTGCGGTGGCTGCGTGACAACGGATTCGAGGTGGTCAAGCGTTCGGAACTCCTCGGCAAGATTACCCGTAGCTCTCTCGGCATCTGTTTTGCCGGAACCCACGGCAAGACCACCACATCGTCCATGGCCGCCCACATACTGCACCAGAGCAGCGTGGGTTGCAACGCATTTTTAGGCGGCATACTCCGCAACTATGACAGCAATCTGCTGCTGAGCGCCACATCGCCCTACAGCGTCATCGAAGCCGACGAGTTTGACCGCTCATTCCATCGTCTGACACCCTACATAGCCGTCATCACTGCCACCGACCCCGACCATCTCGACATATACGGCACCGAGGAGGCTTATCTGGAAAGCTTTGCCCACTTCACGGAGCTGATACAGCCCGGTGGCACCCTGATAGTGCACACGGGGCTTAAGCTGAAGCCGCGTCCGGGCAAGGATGTCAGGGTATGGACCTACGGCAAGACCGATGGCGACTTCCATGCCGAGAACATACGCCGCGGCGACGGCAGCCTGACCTTTGACCTCGCCACACCCGGCGGCATCATCCGCGACATCACCCCCGGGGTGCCCGTGGAAATCAACATAGAGAACACCATAGCGGCGATAGCCGGCGTGTATGCCACCGGGCATCTGGAGGTAGACAGCATGCGCCGTGCAGTGGCATCGTTCATGGGTCCGAAAAGGCGGTTTGAGTTCCTGCTGCGTGAACCGTCGCCCTCCTCGCGCGTTGTGATAGACGACTACGCCCATCACCCCGACGAGCTCAAGGCCTCGATACTCTCGGTCAAGAGCCTCTATCCCGGCCGCCGGCTGACGGTGATGTTCCAGCCGCATCTCTACAGCCGCACACGCGACTTCGCCCCGGAGTTTGCCGCCGCGCTTGACCTCGCCGACGAAGCGGTGATAGTCGAGCTGTATCCGGCACGCGAGAAGCCCATCCCTGGCATCTCCGAGCGCACCATAGCCGACCTGATGAAGAATCCGCGCCACATCGTCGTGAGCAAGAGCATGCTCGCTGATTGGATGCGTCAGGGCGATTTCGATGTGCTCCTCAATGCCGGTGCCGGAGATGTCAGCGACATGCTTCCGCCGCTCGTCGAAGAACTTAAAAAGCATCCACGCCGATGAAACGCTACGTAGCCATAATAGTGACCGCCGTGGCCGTCGCATATCTTGCGGTGGCCCTGACGCTCACGTCGTATATGGCTGCCGCCGATACGTGCACCGAGGTCAGCATCCAGGTCAATGACACCTCGGCTCATCCGTTTGTCACCGTCAGGGAGCTTAACCGTGACCTCGGGGATATCATCAACACCGCTCCCGGGCGTCCTCTGAGCGAAATCAACACCGCCGACATAGAGCGGCGTCTCGCCCGTATCGACAAAATCGAGGAGGCCAAGGCTCTGGTACTGACCACAGGCAAGGTGCTGATAGAGGTGACTCCGATGCGTCCCGTGGCCAGGGTGTTTGACGGCAACAAGTCATATTACATCAACAAGGACGGCAAGCGCATATCGGCCAACGCCCGGTATCATGTGGACGTGCCTGTCATCGAGGGACGCCTTGACCGCATGAAGCTGCGCCCGGAGTCGTATCTGCCGTTGGTGCGCCATATCAGCGATGACCCGGGCTGGAACGCCCTCATATCGGTCATCAAGATAGACACGCCGCGTGACATCATGCTCGTGCCGGTAATCCACGGCCATGTAATCAATCTCGGTGATACTTCGGGATACGTGGAGAAGTTCGACAGGCTCAAGAAATTCTACCGCGAGGTGATGCCCGAGAAGGGGTGGAACTACTACGACACCGTGTCGGTGAAATGGCGCGGACAGGTAGTGGCCACACGGGCTCAGAAGGGCCACAACATCATCCCCGACATTGAGGAGGATATCGACGAGGCCGACGATGCCACCACGATGATGCCCACCGACGATGCCCTCGACGGTAAAGGGTTCCCCAAGACCCCAAAGGGAGCCAAACCACAGAAAGCTGATTCGGCATCGCATAAGAAGCCCGAGAAACCAGTCTGAATAAACCTATACCATAGAAAAAACCACAGAAAACAGATATACCCAACACCATTATGGACCCGAAATACGTAATAGCCCTGGAGATAGGAAGTTCCAAGATACGCGGAGCCGCCGGCACCGTGGACGAGAACGGCATACTGACAGTCATAGCCCTCGAGGAGGAGAGGCTGATTGACTGCGTCAGATACGGCTGGATACGCAATGTGGAGGAGGTCGACAGCCGCATCCACCGTATCATCAAGAAGCTGGAAAACCGTCTGCATCCGCGCAAAATCAAGAGTGTCTATCTGGGCATAGGCGGCCTGTCGTTCATTTCGACGCCGCGCGAGGTCAGCCGTCGTCTGCCCGCGCCCGAGGAGTTTACAGAGGACATCCTGGCCGACCTGCGTCAGGAGGCTTTCAACCTGCCTGTGGGCGACCGCGAAGTGGTTGACGTAATCGGACGCCAGTTCTTCATAGACCGCACGCCCGAAAACCAGCCCATAGGTGTGTACGGACAGGACATAAAGGCCGAGTTCAACATAGTCACCTGCCGTCCGCTCCCCAAGCAGGTGTTTAACCGCGTCATTTCCGACCGTCTGCGTCTCGGCATCAATGATTTCGTGGTCAGGCAGATAGCCGAGGGCGACCTTGTCATCACCAACGAGGAGAAGAAACTCGGCTGCGTGCTGGTGGATTTCGGAGCCGAGACCACCGGGGTGTCGGTCTACAAGTCGGGGCATCTGCAATATTTCGCCACGCTGCCCCTGGGCTCGCGCAACATCACCCTCGACATCACAGCGCTCAACTGCCTGGAGGAGAAAGCTGAGGAATACAAGAAAATCGGCGGCAATGCCATGGGCGAGCGGCAGACATCAACGCTGATACCCGACAATGTCAGCTATGACGAAATCAACAGCTATGTAGGTGCCAGAGCCGGCGAAATCATAGCCAATATCAACGAGCAGATCAAATATGCCGGCTACAGCCCGTCGCAGCTCCCGGCCGGTATCATCATAGTAGGCGCCGGAGCCAAGCTGTCGCGCTTCAACGAGCGTCTGGAGACGGAGACGAAGCTCCCGGTGCGCCTGGGTGCGCCGCTTGACTGCATCCGTTTTCAGGATGGCCGTATCCAGGCTCCCGATGCCGTGGATGTCATCAGCGTGCTCTATGCCGCCGCACGCCGCGGTGCGCGTGAGTGCATGGAAATCCCGCAGACCGCCCCTGTGACGACTCCGCAGCCCCAACCTGTGGCTGAGCCGGTACATGCAGTCCAGGAGCCGCCGAAGCCTGTCGAGAATCCTGCCCCCGTCATCGAGGAGGACGACGAGCGTCCGCGCCGCAAGAAGGGCTGGGGACACTTTGTCAGGAAAGGGAAGGACTTCATGAGCAATTTCCTCAATGACGATCCCTACGATGACGACTTTGACGACAATAAATAATCAACCCATCTATATCTATAAGAGCATCATAACCATTTTTTAGAACCCTACTACAGTCATGAATCGCGAAGAATTAGAAAATATAGCAAAAGATGTAAATCTCATCGATATAGCGACCTCCAAGGCTCTGCCCCCCATCATCAAGGTGATAGGCGTGGGCGGTGGCGGCAACAATGCCATCAACCACATGTACAACGAAGGCATCAGCGATGTTACTTTCGTGGTGTGCAACACTGATGCCCAGGCTCTGAAAAACTCCCCTGTGCCCACCAAGGTGCAGATAGGTGACGGCCTCGGAGCCGGCAACGACCCCGAGAAGGGACGCCAGTATGCCGAGGATGATGCTGACAAGATAGCCGAGATATTTAACGATGACACCAAGATGGTGTTCATCACCGCCGGCATGGGCGGAGGCACCGGCACCGGTGCCGGCCCTGTGGTGGCCCGCATCGCCAAGGAGAAAGGGCTGCTGACAGTGGGCATCGTGACCATACCGTTTCTGTTTGAGGGCAAGAAGAAAATCCTCAAGGCCCTTGACGGAGCTGACGAGATGGCCAAGTATGTGGATGCGCTGCTCATCATCAACAACGAGCGCATCACCGAGATATATGCCGACCTCGACTTCATCAACGCATTCAACAAGGCCGATGACACCCTGTCGACGGCTGCACGCTCTATCTCGGAGATAATCACCTGCGACGGCTACATCAACCTTGACTTCAACGATGTCAACACCACCCTGCGCGATGGCGGCACTGCCATCATCTCCGCCGGCTACGGCGAGGGGGAGGGACGTGTGACCAAGGCGATAGAGGACGCCCTGAACTCGCCGCTGCTGCGTAACCGCAACATCTTCGGCTCGAAGCATCTGCTTTTCAACCTCTACTTCTCGCGTCAGGCACAGACGCCGTTCCAGATGGCCGAAGCCGCCGAAATCACCAACTTCGTCAATACCCTTGACCCGGATGTGGATGTCATATGGGGTATCGCGTTTGATGACAGCCTCGGCGACAAGGTGAAGATGACAATACTGGCTGCCGGATTTGAGAACAATTTCCGCCAGGACCAGGCAGCCCCGGCTCCGGCACCTGCGCCTCAGCCCTCGGTGCGCCGTCCGGCCACACCGGTCACCGACCTGCGCCAGAATCCCACAGTGCGCCACTCCGCTCCCCAGAGCATGCGCGGCAACACCATCCCCTTTGACGAGGAGCCTGTGATGGCATACCAGCAGCCTGTGCAGCAGCCCCGTCAGGCCGAGGCTGTGCGCTCGCGTGAGGCTTCGGAGAAACGCATAGAGAATGAATACGGCAGCGAACGACTTGAGGGCATCAAGAGCAATGTGGACCGCACGCGCTACGTGGTGCTGAAACCGTCACAGCTCGAAGACATGGCTCTCATAGACAAACTCGAACGCGCCCCGGCCTACAACCGTGACAAGCGCACCAGCGACGAAATCAAGAACATGGGCACCGCGATGTCGGAGACTGTCATGGATGACGACCTGCGCCACACCAACGACGGCGGCAATCTCATATCCTTCTGACCGTAACCGCGGCATAACACACACATACACACACAGACAGAAGAACTCACACAATATCTCATATGGTCATGCGCAGATACAGCCGCATCATAGCCTTCGTGGCATCCATCATAGTGATGGGCATCATCGCTTTCGCTTATTTCTATCCCGACGCATCGCAGGGCAATGTGCTGCGACAGTACGACACCCAGCAGGGCATAGCGATAGGACAGGAGGCCAAGGCATATGCCGAACAGACAGGCGAGACGGTCCGATGGACCAATTCGCTGTTTTCGGGTATGCCCAATTTCCAGATTTCTCCGTCTTATCCGTCTGACGGCATGTTCAGGTGGATCAATACGGTGATGGGGCTGGGACTTCCGTCGCCGGCCAATCTGGTGTTTATGATGATGGCCGGTTTCTTCATACTGCTGATGGCCATGAGGATGAGGTGGTATGTGGCCCTTGCCGGGGCCATAGCCTACGGATTTTCGAGCTATTTCATCATCATCATAGGTGCCGGGCATATATGGAAGTTCATCACGCTGGCCTACATACCGCCTACGATAGCCGGCATGGTGCTGTGTTATCAGGGGCGTTATCTGATAGGGTCGGCTCTGGCTGCGCTGTTTGCAATGATGCAGATAGCCGGCAACCATGTGCAGATGTCATATTACTTCCTCTTTGTGGTGCTCGGCTTCGTGGTGGTCTATCTCGTGCTGGCACTCAAGGACCGCAAGTCCATGAAGCGTTGGGGCATAGCCACAGGGTCGCTTGTCGTGGCAGGGATACTGGCTGTGCTTGCCAATTCGCCGAGTCTCTACAATACCTACGAATACTCCAAGGAGACGATGCGCGGACGCCACTCCGAACTGACGCAGCCGCGCTCCGCGGACTCTCAGGCCACTTCGGGCCTTGACCGCGACTATATAACCCAATACAGCTACGGACAGGCCGAGACATTCTCGCTGCTCATACCCGACATCAAGGGGGGTGCTTCCGTGAAGCCCGAGAAGGGCAACAACACTATGCTGACATTGGGCAGCATGCCCCGGGCCAAGGAGATGGCCGACAAGGGCACTCTGCATCCGATAGAGGCGCAGTATCTCGAGTATCTGACTCAGTATTTCGGCGAACCCGAGGGCACCAACGGCCCTGTGTATGTGGGTGCGATAATATGCGCCCTGTTTATACTGGGTCTGTTTGTCATCAAGGGTCCGTGGAAGTGGATGCTGCTTGTGCTGACGCTCTTTTCGATATTCCTGGCGTGGGGACGCAATTTCATGTGGTTTACCGATCTGATGATTGACTACATGCCCATGTACAGCAAATTCCGCACTGTGGAGAGCATACTCGTGATAGCTGAGTTCACCATGCCGCTTCTCGGTGCCATGGCCCTCCAGAAAGTGCTCGCAGACCCCGAGGGGATAAAGAAGTACCAGCGGCCTCTGCTGTGGTCGGTGGGCATACCGGCCTTCTTCTGCATAGTGGCTCTGGCATTGCCGGGAATCTATGGCGACGCTGTCACATCGGGCGACTTGCAGAATGATCAGTACATCTCCCAGTCGCTCGCCGCTCAGGGCTACGACAAGGAGCAGATTGCGGCTTTCAGCTTGCAGAATCCTCATATCTATGATGCCGTGGAGAGTCTGCGCTACGGCATGGTAAGGTCCGATGCGCTCCGCAGCCTCGTGTTCCTGCTGCTTGCAGGGGCGGTGCTGTATCTGTATCTGCGTAACCGCCTGTCGGCGATGGTGGCCGGTATCGGCATCGGTGTCCTGGTGCTTGTGGACCTCTACAGCGTCAATAAGCGTTATCTCAACCATGACAGTTTCGTGCCCAAGGCCCTGACCATGGGTGTACCCATAGAGAAGACCGCTGCCGACGAGGCGATATTGGCTGACACGGCCATGAACTACCGTGTGATGGACATACCGCGATTCTGGTCGCCGGCACCTTCATACTACCATAAGATGGTGGGAGGCTACCATGCCGCCAAACTGACACGTTACCAGGATCTGATAGACCGCCATCTCAACGGATTCCTCTCCGGCGAGCCTAAACCTGCCGACTGGCAGGTGCTCGACATGCTCAACGCCAAGTATGTCATAGGTCCCGACGGCTCTCCGCTGCTCAATGACCGCGCCATGGGCAACGCATGGTATGTCGACACGCTCCGCTGGGTTGCCAATGCCGATGAGGAGATGGCTGCATTGAGCACACTGAACCTCCGCACATCGGCTGTGGCCGACAGGAAATTCGAGAAAGTGCTCGGCCCGGCGAAACCTGTCGCTGCCGGCGACACCATATATGAGACCACCTATGCTCCGGGACGTCTCACCTACAAGGCTCGCAGTGCCAATGGAGGCGTGGCGGTGTTCTCGGAGGTATATTTCCCGTGGGGATGGCATGCCACCATCGACGGCAAGCCTGCCGAGCTGGGGCGTGTCAACTATGTGCTCCGTGCCCTCAATATCCCGGCCGGCGAACATGAGGTGGCGATGGTGTTTGACCCTCAGTCGCTGCATACCACCGACACATTGGCGCGTATAGCCATCATATTGATATATCTGGCATTGACCGGGGGCATCGTCCTCTCGGTGGGACGGATAGTGAAGCCCCGGAAGGCTGACCGCACGACTGCTGCATGATGAAACCGGCCCGACTGTATGCCAATGCTCTGAGACGCTACAACCGCAGCCACGGCTTCGGGATACACTCTCCGTTTGCCTATTCGTTTGTACGTGACACGCTCGGATGCCGCAACCAGTATTACGCCTACGAGCGCATAGCGTGGCTGCGTCAGGTGGCTCTCGCTGTGGCCCATCACAAGTCGCGCCATCCGCGCATCATGTCGCTCAAAAATGCCAAGATGCTGCACCGTGTGGCCGTCAGGCTTGGAGCGGAGGAATATATGCAGATAGGGAGCCATTTCGGCCTCTCCACAGCCGCATTGCTGCTGGCAGATTCGCGGTCTCAGCTGTCACTGTACAATCCGGCCAACAGCCATGAGGATGTCTACGCCGAGGTGACAAAAGATTTCCGTGACCGCATCCATCAGTTGCCGTCGGGCGATGTAGGCAGGCAGATACGCGACTATGGCTCACGTGTGGCCGACGGACGGGCGTTCGTGCTGGTCAACGATGTGGAGGCCGCGGATGTGGAGGCCGTGCAGAGCGGATTGTCGGCATTGGTATCGTCGGCCGACTGTGTGATAGTGTTCCGGAATCTGACACGCGAGAGGTCCAATACAGCCTCCCTGTGGAGAGCCGTTACCCAAAACCTGGCCTACGGCATGAGCTTCACCAACGGCAATATAGGAGTCATAACCGCACTGAGGCATCTGCCTGTGCAGCATTTCACGCTGTGGTTTTAGGTTTCAAGGAGGCACGTGACATGTTTGAGGCCCATCTGCTCGTGGAGAGAGGGATGAGTGTCAACACCGCCATGGCATATGTGGAGGACGTAGACAAGCTCGGAAGCTACCTGTCTGACAAATCCATAGGGCTTGGCGATGTGACTGTCGACGACCTCAGGCAGCTGCTCGCCGATATGCATGACCTCGGCATCGCCGACAGGTCACAGGCGAGAATCGTGTCAGGGATAAGGTCGTTTTTCAAATTCCTGACCATGGAGGGGATTGTGGAGAAGAATCCGGCACTGACGCTGGAGTCGCCCAAAGTGGGCATGTATCTGCCGGAGGTGCTGACCGTGGAGGAGATTGATGCCATGATAGCGGCCATAGACCCCGAGTCGGCGGAAGCTCAGCGTAACCGCGCCATCATGGAAACGCTCTATGGCTGCGGACTGCGTGTCAGCGAGCTTGTCAATCTGGAGATGGGCAACATCTATGCCGATGAACACTATCTGGTGGTGCAGGGCAAAGGTGATAAGCAGCGCATAGTGCCGATGTCTGACCGCAGCATTGACGAGATACGTGCCTATCTGCCCGAGAGGGAGATGCTCAGCATAGCCCCCTCTGACCGCCATATATTGTTTCTCAACCGCCGTGGACGCCGCCTGACACGTGTGATGATATTCTATATCATCAAGCGGCTGGCCGAAGCGGCAGGCATCCGCCGCAACATCTCGCCGCATACCTTGCGCCACTCCTTTGCGACGCATCTGCTCGAGGGGGGAGCCAACCTGAGAGCCATACAGCAGATGCTCGGTCACGAGAGCATCGCCACTACGGAGATATACCTCCATGTTGACAGGTCCATGCTGCGCAGCGAGATACTGTCGCATCATCCGCGTAACATATAGCGGTGGTGTGCATAATGGCGTACAGTCATTTATAAAAAATGTTATTTTATTGTAGGATTTTAAGTTAAATTTGGCGAGTTTTGAATTATTATTTAACTTTGCTGATAGAACAATTCCCTCTATTAAAATCACATCCCTGTAAACATTTGATACAACATGTTTAGAATTTGAGCCTTGTCGTGAGACACGGCTCAAATTTATTTTATACCCCTCCCTTTGTTTTTTATATCCCTGTGGGCTGTTGCAAAACTTGGATCCAGCCCTCCCCGAATTGTAGGAATGCGGCGGTGACATTGTGCATGGTGAAAAAAACACCCCACGGCGTAATCACTACGGCGTGGGGCTTCACGTAAAATGCGAAATATTTATTTTTTTGCCATTTTGTCAATTAGAAAGGGAGATCCTCGGTGGCATCGCCTACAGCAGGGGCGAGGTCAGCGGGAGCTGCAGGGGGCGGGTATCCGCCGGGGAAAGTGGTGGCGGGACCTGTGGGGGGGACGGGTGCTCCGGCAGCAGGTACGGCACCTACCTTTTCGGCTTTCCAGCCGCGTATGCTTGTGAACCAGCGGCCGTTGTATTCGCGGCTCTCGATGTCGAACGAGAGGGTCACTTCGTCGCCGGGGTTGAGTATGAACTGGTCGGCACGGTCACCGAAGAAGTCAAAGTGGACCTTCTTGGGGAAACTGTCGTGTGTCTCCAGTACATATTCACGTTTTTTCCACGGGTTGCCGGCCTTGGATGTGCCGGTCATCTCGGGGAGGGCAAGTATGATTTTACCTTGGATTTCCATGTGTAGAGTCTTGCTTGTACTTTTATGATTAAATAATAGGCAAAGATAGCAAAAAATCCCCGTGTTTCAAGCCACAGCATGCTAAAATATTTCTAAGCTATTAAGCTCCATTATAAAAAAGAGGAGGGGATGGGATATGTGGGTATTTATGGTTATTTTTGTGGTGAGAACCGATCAAATTTATAGATTAGATTTATGGGACGGAAGGCATTGAGGCCGGAGAGGATTCTGGTCATCAGATTCAGGCAGATAGGCGATGCAGTGCTGGCGACTTCGCTGTGCAGTTCGCTGAGGCGTTCGTTTCCCGTGGCGCGTATAGACATGGTGCTCAACAGCGGCATCGCGTCCCTGTTTGAGGGGCATCCGGACATTGACCGTATCATACGCTTTGCGCCTGATGACAACAAGCCCCTCGGGGCCTATCTGCGCAAGGTAAGGAGCGTCATGCGTGAGGGGCGATATGACATGATAGTGGATATGCGGTCTACGATACGCACGCTGCTGTTTTCGCTTATGTCGCTGCGCACGCCGTGGCGACTGGGACGCAAGAAGGGTTACACGCGGCCTCTGCTCAATGCTGTGACGGAGAATGCCGCGCCGGAGCTGGAGATGACCATGGTGGAGCGCGACCTGTTGCTGCTGCGCCCTCTCGAGCGATACTTCGATATGGACTATTGCCGTGATTTCACACTGAATATCACAGACGGGGAGCGCAGCGCGTTCAGGCAGAAGATGATCGATGGCGGAGTGGATATGCAGCGCAAGGTGATGCTCGTGGGTGTGTCGGCCAAACTGCCGTGGAAGCGATGGCGCAAGGATTTCATGGTGGAGACCCTGCGGCGTGTGCTTGCCCACCGCCCCGATGTGCAGATGATATTCAACTATGCTCCCGGGGAGGAGGAAGCCGATGCCAGGGATGTGTACCGGCAGCTTGGAGAGCCCGAGAATGTGAAGATTGACATAGAGGCGCGGAGCATACGCGAGATGGCGGCGATGGCGGCGTGCTGCGACTTCTATTTCGGCAACGAGGGCGGTGCGCGACATATCGTCCAGGCTTTGGGCGTGCCTTCGTTTGCGATTTTCTCACCCTCCGGTGAGATGCAGACGTGGCTGCCGAAGACATCCACGCCGGCTTCAGGCATCTCCTATATGCAAACTCTTCCCCCCGATGAAATCGAAGGGAAGAGCTATGGGGAACTGATGGACTCGGTAACGCCCGATGACGTGTGGCCTCAGCTCAAGGATATGATAGACAAATTTATCTGAGCGGTTCCATGACGCGCTGCATCTTGGCGGCAATGCGGTCGTTGCAGAGATTGCCTATGCTGCCCTCATGGGTGTGGTGTACGGAGCGTGTTGGCGTGTATTCGCCGCGCTGCACCTGCATCCCCACGGTCTTGTAGGCATCGCGGAAAGGCATGCCCGACAGGGCGAGTCGGTTGACATCCTCCACGGTGAACAGATAGTCATATTTCGGGTCGGATAGTATGTCCTCGTTGACCTTGATGTGGCGCAGCATGAACTCTGCCATGTCGAGGCAGTTGACAAGCTCGTCGGTGGCCGGGAAGATGATGTCCTTGAGCAGCTGCAGGTCGCGGTTGTAGCCCAGGGGAAGGTTGGTGGTCAGCAGAGCCACCTCGTTGGGGAGCCCTTGCAGACGGTTGCACTTGCCGCGCATTATCTCGAATACGTCGGGATTTTTCTTATGGGGCATGATGGAGGAGCCTGTGGTCAGCTCGTCGGGGAACTTGACGAAACCGAAATTCTGGCACATCCACATGCACACATCCATGGCCAGATGGGCGAGGGTAGACGCGATGGCGGCGACGGCCATTGATACGGCACGCTCAGTCTTGCCGCGGCTCATCTGGGCGGCCACGACATTGTAGTTCATGTCGGCGAAACCGAGCAGCTGCGTGGTCATGGTGCGGTTGAGGGGGAATGAGGAGCCGTAGCCGGCAGCCGAACCGAGTGGATTCTGGTTGGCTACGTTGTAGGCTGCCACAAGCATGTGCATGTCGTCGGTCAGCGACTCAGCGTAAGCTCCGAACCAGAGGCCGAACGATGACGGCATGGCCACCTGTAGGTGGGTGTATCCCGGCATCAGCACATCCTTATATCGGTCGCTGAGCTGCAGCAGACGGTCAAACAGACGTTCCACAGCCTTGGCTATGGTGCGGAGCTCGTCACGCATGAACAGTTTGAGGTCCACGAGCACCTGGTCGTTGCGCGAACGGCCGGCATGTATTTTCTTGCCGAGGTCTCCGAGCCTCTGTGTCAGCAGAAACTCCACCTGAGAGTGCACATCCTCCACATCGTCCTCGATGCGGAAGTCACCGGCCTCGATGGTCTTGAGTATATCCTCAAGTCCGGTCAGGAGGGTGTCAAGTTCGTCCTTCTCAAGCAGTCCGATGGACTGGAGCATCTTGATATGAGCCATGGAGCCTTGCACGTCATAGCGTGCGAGGCGCAGGTCAAGGTCGCGGTCGTTGCCTACGGTGAATTTTTCAATCAGAGCATCAGGCTCGAAGCCTTTGTCCCAAAGTTTTGCCATATTGAAGATGTCTTATATCGTTGTCAAGTGTTGCAAAGATAGCAATTATTTGAAATTTCGCCCGAGATGTTTTGACTTGGCAGACATGCCATGGCATGTCCCTACAATTAGGTCGGACTGCATTTATATGGAATCCAAAATGCTTAGAGGGTGAGATTTGTAAGGAGGGAGGTGTAGAGGTCTATCGCCTCGGCTATTTCGGAGATGACGATGTATTCGTCGGCGCGGTGGCTGCGCGACGAGTCGCCGGGACCCATCTTGAGCGAGGGGATACCATGCATCAGGCTCATGTCGGAAGTGGTGGGGGAGACAAACGGTTTGCGCCCCAAACTGACTGCGCCCTCTACGAGCGGATGCGAACAGTCTATCACCGATGCCTGGACACGTGTGGAGCGGTGCGCGGCTTCGGTGTGCTCGCTCAGGGCCTCGCGCAGCAGCCGCGATGTCTCCTCGTTGGAGTAGGCATCGGTGGTGCGTACATCCACCACCCACCGGCATGTGTCGGGCACAGTGTTATGCTGCTTTCCGGCCTCGATCTGAGTGATGCTAACCTTGACCGGCCCGAGGATGTCAGATACACGGTCAAAGCGGAAATCGCGCAGACGGCTGATGTCGTCCATGGCGCGGTATATGGCGTTGATGCCCTCGTTGCGCGCGGCGTGTCCGGCCACACCGTGGGTCACGCAGTCAAGCACTATCAGTCCGCGCTCCGCGATGGCCGGCTGCATGCCGGTAGGCTCGCCTACGAGAGCCGCGTCAATCCTGATTTCCTCCCGAGCGAGAGCCGGCAGAAGCATACGCATGCCCCCTTCGCCGCCAACCTCCTCCTCGGCCGACAGGGCCAGCAGCAGGTTATAGGGGAGGTCAAGGTCGCGCAGAGTCCGGAATACACTTGCCAATGCCACCACCGAGGCTCCGTCGTCGTTGCTGCCGAGTCCGTAGAGACGGCCATCGCGGATAATCGGGGTGTAGGGGTCCAAGGTATATGACGCCGCCGGTCTGACAGTGTCGATGTGGGCGTTGAGCATCAGAGTGGGCCGTTCGGAGTTCCAACGGGTGCATCGGGCCACGATATTGTTGCCGTAGCGCATCGGTTGCAGCCCCCATGAATCCAGACGGTCAAATATGAGAGTTGCCACAGCCGCCTCGTCACGGCTGACGGAGGGTGTGGCAATCATCTGCCGGAGCAGGTCTATGGCATCGTCAAGCATCAGAGACATAATCATGCAGTGATGGTGGTGCCTATGTCGGAGAGGATATTGTCGCTGTGCTTGATGGTCACGCTTTCCACACCACGGTTGATGGCATTGAAAGCGTTGTCGATTTTGGGTATCATGCCGTCGGCCACGATGTTGTCGCGGCGCAGGTCCTCGTAGATTGACGGAGTGATGATGGAAATTACGCTGTCAGGGTCATCGACATCACGGAGCACGCCGTTGCGCTCGAAGCAGTATATCAGTTCCACCGGGGCGATGCGTGATGTGGCGATGGCCACCGACGATGCCACGGAGTCGGCATTGCAGTTGAGCAGGTTGCCGTGTCCGTCGTGGGTTATGGCGCAGAACACCGGCACTATGTCCTGACGGAGCACATACTCTATGTAGAGGTCGTTGATGTCAGAGGGGTTGATGTCGCCCACAAAACCGTAGTCCACGGGGTTGGCCGGACGTTTTGTGGCGCGGATGCAGTCGGCGTCGGCTCCTGTCAGTCCGAGGGCGTTGCATCCCACAGCCTGGAGGGACGCCACTATGCGCTTGTTGATTAGGCCGGCATACACCATAGTCACCACATCAAGCGTGTCGCGGTCGGTCACACGTCGTCCGTCAATCATCTGAGTGGGGATGTCTAGGCGTTTGCTTAGCCTTGTAGCCTCTTTGCCTCCGCCGTGGATGAGAATCTTCGGTGACTTGATGGAGGCGAACTCGCGGATGAAGCGTTGCAGAGCGTCGGGATTGTCAACGACGTTGCCGCCGATTTTGAAAACTTTGACGGGTGACATATGTGGGTATATTTTGATTAGAGGGATTCAAGCATGCGCTTGATGACGGTCTGGGCCGAGATTTCGCGGTTGGCGGCCTCGGGGATTACGAGGCTGCGCGGCGACTCGATGACATCGTCGGTGACGATCATGTTGCGGCGCACCGGCAGACAGTGCATGAAGTAGGCGTTGTCGGTCAGAGCCATCTTGGCGGCGTCGACAGTCCAGGAACGGTCGGTGGAGAGGATTTTGCCGTAGTTGGGGTCGGCATATGCGCTCCAGTTCTTGGCATAGACAAAGTCTGCGCCGGCGAGGGCCTTGTCCTGGTCATATTCCACGCGAGCGTTGCCTACAAACTTCGGGTCAAGCTCGTAGCCGTGGGGATGGGTGATGACAAAGTCGTAGTCGGTGGCGTTCATCCACTCGGCAAACGAGTTGGGCACGGCCTGTGGGAGCGCCCTGGGATGCGGAGCCCATGTCATGACCACCTTCGGACGCTCCTTGGTCTTGTGCTCCTCGATGGTGATGAGGTCGGCAAAAGCCTGGAGCGGATGGCATGTGGCAGCCTCCATGCTGAATACCGGGCGTCCAGAGTATTTGATGAACTGCTCTATGACACGTTCCTCATAGTCGGCCGCCTTGTCAGTCAGGCCGGCAAAGGAGCGGACACCGATAAGGTCGCAGTAGCACCCCATGACCGGTATGGCCTCGAGAAGGTGCTCCGCCTTGTCGCCGTCCATGATGACGCCACGCTCCGTCTCGAGTTTCCATGCGCCTTGGTTTACGTCAAGGACTATGACGTTCATGCCGAGGTTCATGGCCGCTTTCTGGGTGGAGAGGCGTGTGCGCAGACTGGAGTTGAAGAAAATCATCATCAGTGTGCGGTTACGTCCGAGATGCTGGTAGGCGAAGCGGTCACGCTTGATTTCGAGGGCTTCGGCCACTGCCTTGTCGAGCGGACCTATATCGTTGACAGAGAGAAAACGTTTCATATGGGAGGTTGTTGCGGTTTGCGTGATTATGGACTAATCGGTTGTAGGGACATGCCATGGCATGTCACCTAAAGCCATATTAATGAGGTGGTTTCGTTAGCAGACATGCCATGGCATGTCCCTACCAATAGTGTAGTGTATGACCTATGAATGCTCTTGGTCAGGCTTCGGAGAGGCACTTGCGGAACTCGGCGATGAACTGGCGTGCCTCGTCCATGGTGATGGTCAGCGGAGGGAGCAGACGCACTGTGTGCTCGCCGGCGCCTCCGGTGAAGATATGGTGGTCAAAGAGGAGTTTCTTGCGCACTTCCGACGCCGGACCCTCGACCTCAGCACCGATCATCAGGCCGCGGCCGCGCACATCCTTGAGCTGCGGCATCTTGCGGAGCTCCTCAAGGAGATATGCGCCTACCTTGGCGGCGTTGTCGATGAGATTTTCGCTCTCCATCACCTCCAGTACGGCTATGGCTGCGGCACATCCGAGGTGGTTGCCTCCGAAAGTGGTGCCGAGCATCCCCTTGACAGGCTTGATGTCGGGCGAAATCAGCACCGCCGACATCGGGAAGCCGTTGGCTATTCCCTTGGCCACGGTGATGATGTCCGGGCGGATGCCTGTGTGCTGGTGGGCAAAGAACTTGCCCGTGCGGCCATAGCCGCTCTGTATCTCGTCAAGTATGAGCAGCGTGCCTGTCTCCTTGGTGATTTCGCGGAGCTGGCGCATGAAATCGTCCGACACCATGCGTATGCCGGCCACGCCCTGTATGCCCTCAATGATAGCCGCTGCAAACTCCCCTGTGGTGAGCTTGGCGCGGACAGCCTCAATGTCGTTGAGAGGAGCGAACTCCACATTGTCCGTGCGGTTAAACGGAGCCTGTATCTTGGGATTGTCGGTAGCGGCCACAGCAGCCGATGTGCGGCCATGGAAAGCCTTGTCAAATGCGAGGAGCTTCTTGCGCCCGGTGATGAACGATGCCAGTTTGATGGCATTTTCGTTGGCTTCCGCGCCCGAGTTGACCAGGAAAAGCTGGTAGTCGTCGTAGCCTGACACCTTGCCGAGCAGGTCGGCGAGACGCTGCTGGAGCGAATTTTGCACCGAGTTGCTGTAGAATGGCATCATGGCCACCTGACGGCTCACGGCCTCCACGTAACGGGGGTGTGCGTGGCCTATGGATATGACGGCATGGCCTCCGTAGAGGTCAAGGTACTCGGTGCCGTCGGCGGTGTAGACATGGTTGCCCTTGCCGCGTACCGGTTCTATGTCGTAGAGAGAATATACGTCGAAGAGTTTCATTACAGTCGTTATCAGAATGCCGAAGGCTTGAGCTGCAGACCCATGGTCTCGGGTAGGCCGAACATGAGATTCATGTTCTGCACGGCCTGTCCGCTCGCACCTTTGAGGAGGTTGTCGATGGCCGAGATGATGAGGAGCTTGCCTTCGTGCCGGATGATATGTATGAGGGCCTTGTTGGTGTTGACCACCTGCTTGAGGTCGATGTTGGCGTCAGTGTAGTGGGTGAACGCCGCCGAGGCATAGAAATCGGAGTAGAGCTTGGCTATCTCCTCGGCAGTGCGGTCGGTGTCGACAGTCACCATCGCGAAGATGCCGCGAGCGAAGTCGCCGCGCACGGGCACGAACCATATCTGTGAGTCGAAGCCCGGTTGCTGCTGCGAGAGCGTCATGCGTATCTCCTTGAGGTGCTGATGGGTGAAAGCCTTGTAGACCGACACGTTGTCGGTGCGCCAGCTGAAGTGTGTGGTGGCACCGGGCTTGACACCTGCGCCTGTAGAGCCTGTGATGCCGGTGACATTGATGTCACCGTGGAGCAGACCGGCGGATGCGAGGGGGAGCATGGCAAGCTGCAGGGCTGTGGCGAAGCAGCCGGGATTGGCCACCTTGTCGGCTCCCTTGATGCGGTCACGGTTGACCTCGGGGAGTCCGTAGACATAGCCCTCCGATTCGTCACGGAAGTCCTGGGCCAGATCCACCACCTTGACACCTGCCGGGAGGGAGTTTTCGCTCCAGAACTTGGAGCTTGCCCCATGGCCCGAGCACATGAACACCACATCTACCCGGTCAAGGGGGTGCGAGTCCGAGAACACCATGTCGGTGTCGCCGATAAGTCCCATGTGGACATCGGTGACGGGGTTGCCGGCGTTGCTGGTAGAGTGCACCCACTCTATCTCTACTTCGGGATGGTTGATGAGGATGCGGAGGAGTTCGCCGGCAGTGTAGCCGGCGCCTCCGATGATGCCTGCGCGTATCACTTGTTGTTACGGTTCTGGACGTTGTAGAAAATCTTCATCTGGTTGCCGAGAATCTTGGTGAAGCCCTTGACATCGTCGGCACTCCAGGCCTTGTTGACCTCGCCGTATTCGCCGAAGTCGGTCTTCATCAGGTCGTAGGGAGAATCCACGCCCACGAGAGTGTAGCCGAGCGGACGGAGAGTCAGCTCTACGGTGCCGGTTACATTCTGCTGGCTGCTTTCGAGGAATTTCTCCATGTCGCGCATGACGGGTTCGAGATACTGTGCCTCGTGGAGGAACATGCCGTACCATGTGCCTATCTGGTCCTTCCAGTACTGCTGCCATTTGGTCAGGGTGTGCTTCTCGAGCATCTTGTGGGCGGCGATGATGAGGATGGGGCCGGCGGCCTCAAAACCTACGCGGCCCTTGATGCCGATGATGGTGTCGCCGATGTGCATGTCGCGGCCTATGCCGTACTTGCTGCCTATGGCCTCTATCTCGCGGATGGCGTCGATCATATTGTCGAACTTCTTGCCGTTGACGGCAGAAATCTCGCCTTTGTCAAATGATATTTTCAGGGTTTCCTCGCCTGATGCGGTCACTTGGCTGGGATATGCGTGCTCGGGAAGTGTCTGCTCGCTGTGGAGAGTCTCCTTGCCGCCGATTGATGTGCCCCAGAGACCCTTGTTGATGGAGTATTCCATCTTCTTGAAGTCGTCCTGGATGCCGTGTTTGCGGAGGTAGTCGATTTCATACTCGCGTGTGAGGGTCATGTCACGTGTCGGGGTGATGATTTCGATTTCGGGAGCGAGAATCTGGAAAGTCAGGTCAAAACGCACCTGGTCGTTGCCGGCGCCGGTAGATCCGTGGGCCACGGCGTCCGCGCCGATTTTCTTGGCGTATTCGATGATGGCTATGGCCTGGAAGATGCGCTCTGACGATACCGAGATGGGGTATGTGCCGTTGCGGAGCACGTTGCCGGCTATCATGTAGCGGATGCTCTTGTCATAGTAGTCTTTGGTGATGTCGAGCGATGCGTGTGATGCGGCACCGAGTTTCATCGCCTTCTGCTCTATGCGTGCGAGTTCCTCGTCGGAGAAGCCGCCGGTGTTGGCGAGGGCTGTGTGTACCTCGTAGCCGAGGTCTTCCGAGAGATATTTTGCGCAAAATGATGTGTCAAGACCTCCACTGAAGGCGAGAACGACTTTTTTCTTCTTGTCCATAGCGCTTGGTGTTGTTTTATTGTTGTGGGATATTTTTTAAGAGGGACTTTAAGGTCTTTAAGGACTTTAGGGTCTTTAACGACCTTGGGAAGTGTTATTTGTTGAGATGGAAGAGTTTGCGGAAGAGGGTGGCCACCCATGTGCGGTAGGGGGTTGACCATGACTGCTTCTTGAGTTCGGCCTTGGGGTCGTAGAGCATGCCGTAGCAGAGGCACATGCGGCGGTTGTTGCGCTGCAGGATGTCATAGTTGACACAGCCCTGGCAGCCGTTCCAGAACTCGTCTTCCTGGGGCAGCTCAGAGAAAGTCACCGGCTTGTAGCCGAGACGCGAGTTGAGCTTCATCACAGGGAGTGATGTGGTGATGGAGAATATCTTTGCGTAGGGGAATCGTCGTCGGGCAAGCTCAAATGTCTTGTTTTTGATACGTGCCGCAAGTCCGAGCTTGCGGTATTCGGGGTCAACGATGAGACCCGAGGTGGCTACGTAATCGCCGTGGCCCCAGCTTTCGATGTAGCTGAAACCAATCAGACGGTCGCCGTACATGGCCACAACTGCCTTTCCACCCTTGATCTTGTCTTCGATATACTTGGGTGAACGGCGAGCGATGCCGGTGCCGCGCTGCAGAGCCGATTCGTAAATTAGATTGACAATGTGTTCGGCGTATTTGACATGTTCGTCAGTGGCAAACATCACCGAAACCTGATCGTTGTTCATCGAAAATAAATTACCTTAGAAGATATAAGTTGCCTATATAAACGGACTGCAAAGTTAATGAAAAAAATCCTAAACAGCGCGATTTTTGTTACAATCTGAGTTTGGCGGGGCGAATCTTATAAGTTTTTATAAGTCTTATAAGTCCTGTATGGCTCAGGGGCGTGTCTGGCCGTTGCCGTCGATGAGCCAGCGGTAAGTGGTTATTTCGGCGAGTCCCATGGGGCCACGCGGTCCGAGCTTCTGGGTGCTGATGCCTATTTCCGCGCCGAGGCCGAATTGTGCGCCGTCGGTGAAGCTTGTCGGGGCGTTGACGTAGACACAGGCAGCGTCCACTTCGCGGCGGAAACGCTCGGCATGGTCGGCGTTGGCAGTGATGATGCATTCGCTGTGGCCTGAGCCGTAGCGTGCTATGTGGTCTATGGCCTCCGAGATGCTGTCGACGGTGCGGATGCCCATCTTGTAGTCCATCCACTCTGTGGCGAATGTGTCATCATCGGCATGATGCAGCAGCGTGGCCGGGTAGCTGCCTTCAAGGGCTGCGTAGGAGCGGTCGTCGGCATATATCTGCACCTCCTTGCCGGCCATGGGCTCCACGAGCTGCGGCAGATCGGCGAGGCGGCTGCTGTCGATGATGAGAGTGTCGAGGGCGTTGCAGACGCTCACGCGGCGCGTCTTGGCGTTGAATATGATGTCGCGTCCCATGGTGAGGTCGCCGTCACGGTCGAAGTATGCGCTTACCACCCCTGCGCCTGTCTCTATGACAGGGACGCGGGCATTGTCACGCACGAAATTGATGAGACGCTTGCCTCCGCGAGGGATACATACGTCCACGTATCCGACAGCATTGAGCATGGCCGCTGTGGCCTCGTGGGTTGCAGGTAGCAGGGCCACGACGTTCTCGTCGACACCCTCTTCGCGGAGCACGCGGCGGATGAGGCTGACTATCGCCTTGTTGGAATCCTCGGCGTCGCTGCCTCCCTTGAGTATGCAGGCGTTGGCGGTCTTGAAGCAGAGCGCGAAAACGTCGAAAGTCACGTTGGGACGGGCCTCGTAGATGATGCCTATGACGCCGAAGGGCACTCGCACACGGCGCAGACGCAGCCCGTTGGGGCGCACCGACTCATCTATTATTTCACCGACAGGGCAGGGGAGCGATGCCACATGGCGCATGTCTGACGCTATGCCGGCGAGACGCTCCACGGAGAGCTGCAGACGGTCATAGAGGGGGTTGCTGCGGTCCATGCGTGACAGGTCGCGGGCGTTGGCTTCAAGCAGAGCCGGAGCATCAGCTTCAAGGGCGTCGGCGAGATGCAGCAGCACGGCGTTGCGCTTGTCGACTGACAGAGAGCCCATGTGTCGTGAAGCCTGTTTTACGGCTGAAAATATGTCGGTGAGGTCGGTTTGCATAATTATATATATATGTGTGATGTATGTTTTATTCGATAAACAGGTAGTCGTAGTGGACTATTGGCTTGCTGCCGTGGCGTCCGAGCACCGATTCGGTCTCCTCGTTGGAGAGGCTGGCGCGTCCTATGCCGATTTTGGTGCTGTCGGGGCCGTAGATGTCCACTATGTCTCCCTCTTCCCACTCTCCCTCTATTGATGTCACACCTATGGGGAGGAGGCTTATGGCCTTGTCGCTGCGGAGGGCTTCGGCGGCCTTGTCGTTGACGTTGATGCGCCCTTTGGTGAAGCTGGTGCTATGGGCCAGCCACCGCTTGATATTGCTGACAGGCTCCTCGCGCGGCACAAACTCGGTGTGGGGCGTGTGCTTGGGGTCGGATATGACCGCTGTGAGTATGCCGGGGCGTGTGCCGTTGGCTATGATGACACGCACGCCCTCCTCCGAGAGGCGTCGGGCTATGCCGTATTTCGTGCCCATGCCTCCGCGGCCAAATCCGCTCTTGGTGGTCTGGATATACCGGCTGAGGTCGTCGCCTATGGCCACGCTCTCTATCAGCCGGGAGTCGGGCTGCTCGGGCGAACCGGTGTATATGCCGTCGATGTTTGAGAGAATCACGAGGGTGTCGGCGTCCATCATCGCGGCGATGATGCCCGACAGCTCGTCGTTGTCGGTAAACATCAGTTCGGTCAGCGACGCCGTGTCGTTTTCGTTGGCCACAGGCAGCACGCCGTTTTCAAGCATCACCTGCATCGCCGCCCTCTGGTTGAGGTAGGAGCGACGGGATGAGAAATTCTCTTTCTGGGTCAGCACCTGGCCTATGGTGATGCCGTATTCGGCAAACAGGGAGGTGTATATGTTGAGCAGCTTGATCTGGCCCACCGCCGAGAATATCTGACGCTGGCCCACGGAATCGAGTTTCTTTGACGGCTTGACCATGCAGCGTCCGCAAGCCACGGCACCGCTTGACACCAGTATGACCTGGTGGCCGAGACGGCGCAGAGCGGCAATCTGGTCCACAATCTGGGCCATGTTGACCACGTTGGGGCGTCCGTCGGCACGTGTGAGGACGTTGCTGCCCACCTTGACCACTATGCGGCGTGACTTCTTCATGCTTTCAGTCCGGCTTTGAGTCCGCGTATCACGGCAGATGTAAATCCGGCATGCTCCATCTCGTTGAGACCCTTGATGGTCACGCCTCCGGGGGTGGTAACCTTGTCGATTTCGCTCTCGGGGTGCGCTCCGGGGAGGCTGAGCAGACCTGCGGCGCCTTTGACCGTCTGCACCACTATCTTCTGCGCGTCGGCAGCCTTGAATCCGAGTTCCACTCCGCCCTCTACGGCGGCGCGAATGTAGCGCATGGCGTAGGCTATGCCGCATGAAGCCAGAGTGGTGCCGGCGGCGAGAAGCCTTTCCTCGGTGACAAGGGTTGAGCCCATGAGATTGAATACACCGACTATCTCGGCGACTGTCTGCTCGTCGGCGGTCACGGGAGCCACGAATGTCATGGACTCGCCTATGGCTACGGCGATGTTGGGGATGACGAGAGCCGCCTGGGGCAGCTGGCCGTCGGGTTTGCGGAGCCAGTCACAGAGCTGCTCCGAAGATATGCCGGCAGCGATGAGCACCACCGACTGGCTATCATAGCGGAGCTCGTGGCGTATGCCGGCCAGCACCTTCTCGACAAGCCACGGCTTGACGACCACCATCACCATGTCGGCATCGGAGATGGCCGAGACATTGTCGGTGGTAGCAGCCGCGCCGAGTGCGGCAAAGTGTTCGACAACCTTGTCGGAGGGGTCGGCTACGGTCAGGTTTGAGGCGTTGTAGCCGTTGTTGATGAGTCCTGTGGCGATGGCGCCTCCCATGGCACCTGCGCCGATGATAGCGATTTTAGTCATATAGCGGGATATATGTTGGAGATTGTAAGTCAGACTGCAAAGTTAGCATTTTACAGTAGTTTTACATGGATTCGGAGATATAAATCGTTAACTTTGCGGCACAAAGGCATCTCTGACGCATGATGACAACAGATACGGCAACAGCTCCACGGCTCACACTCGAGGTGGCAATATGCACCATGGGCGCAGACGGCATCGCCGGGGTCTCACGCATGGTGGCAGCTCCGCAGAGAGGTGTCAGCTACATGATTTCGTGGCAGAATAGCGATGGATGCCGCGTGCCTCCGGAGCTTGACGGACGCACGGACGTCAGGATAGTAAAGTGTCAGCGACGAGGACTGTCGGCCAACCGCAACAATGCCCTCGACCATGCCCGGGGGGATATAATACTCATCGCCGACGATGACCTCGAGTATCGCGACGGGGCATTTGAGGCCATAAGGCGCGTCTTTGAGGAAAATCCGCAGCTCGAATATGCCGCCTTCAGGCACGACGGCCCCGGGGAGAGGCATTATCCGGAGCAGGAGACCCGGCTGGAGTTGCCGCTTCCGCGTAATTACTTCCAGACCTCGTTTGAGGTGGCATTGCGGCGTGAGAGCCGTGCCGGCTGTCTGCGCTACTGCGAGCAGTTCGGCCTCGGGTCGGGCAGATACATCTGCGGCGAGGAGGAGCTGCTGCTCCGTAAAGCCATACGCCGTGGCGTGGAGTGCCGGTTTTTCCCTGTGACCATTGTCACCCATCCGGGCGTCTCCACCGGATTCCGTCAGTCGGAGCGCGATGCGGTCAACCGTGTGCGCGGAGTTCTGACGGTCGTGGACCATCCGTTTTCGTGGCCGCTTAGGGCGGTGGTGAGAGGTTGGCGTTCAGGCGGTTGCATGGGCGCGTTGCGCAGTCTGGGCGGTGCGGTTGAAGCCTGTGTGCTTCCCCATGTCAGGCGCTATCTCGGCTCGTAACGGGGTATGTGAGAAAAAGTTGGCAAAAAGACGAAATTTCCGTATCTTTGCAATCGTGCTTTTTTTGGAGTAGAATCTCCTGCCGTGCACTCCGGGACCGGGTTGCATACAGATAATGCCCGCGCCCTCGTAAATCAAGAAATATCAATTATATATTGAACAATAGAAATTGAAGCTTATGAGTAAAGAAAAAAAATTTCTGACTTGTGATGGCAACCAGGCCGCGGCGCATGTTTCATACATGTTTACCGAGGTGGCCGCTATCTACCCCATCACACCTTCTTCGACCATGGCCGAATACGTTGACGAATGGTCAGCGGCCGGTCGCAAGAACATCTTCGGCGAGCCTGTCACCGTACAGGAGATGCAGAGCGAAGGCGGTGCCGCCGGTGCCGTGCACGGTTCGCTCCAGGCCGGTGCTCTGACCACCACCTACACCGCATCGCAGGGCTTGCTCCTGATGATACCTAACATGTATAAGATTGCCGGTGAGCTTCTGCCCACCGTGTTCCATGTATCGGCTCGTACTATCGCCAGCCACGCCCTAAGCATCTTCGGTGACCACCAGGACGTGATGTCGGTGCGCCAGACAGGTTTCGCCATGCTTGCCGAGGGTTCTGTGCAGGAAGTCATGGACCTCGCCGGTGTAGCACACCTCGCCACCATCAAGAGCCGTGTGCCTTTCGTCAACTTCTTTGACGGATTCCGCACAAGCCACGAAATCCAGAAAATCGAGGAAATCGACCAGGACGCTCTCGCAGCCCTCGTTGACCGTGACGCCATAGCACGTTTCCGTGCCGAGGCTCTCAACCCCGAGAAACCCGTGGCCCGCGGCATGGCCGAGAACGGCGACGTATTCTTCCAGCACCGCGAATCATGCAACCCCTACTATGATGCAGTACCTGCCATCGTAGAGGACTACATGAACAAAGTGTCTGAAATCACCGGCCGCAAGTACGGTCTGTTCAACTACTATGGCGCACCCGACGCTGACCGTGTGATCATCGCCATGGGTTCTGTCACCCAGGCGGCCCAGGAGGCCATTGACCACATGATGAAGCAGGGCGAGAAGGTAGGTCTGGTGTCAGTACACCTCTATCGTCCGTTCTCTGTGAAGCATCTGCTTGCCGCAGTGCCCGACACCGTGAAGCGCATCGCAGTGCTTGACCGCACCAAGGAGCCCGGAGCCAACGGCGAGCCCCTTTATCTCGACGTGGTAGAGGCATACCAGGGCGTGGAGAACGCTCCCGTCATCGTGGGCGGCCGCTACGGTCTCGCTTCCAAGGACACCACCCCGGCTCAGATCATCGGCGTATATGAAAACCTCGCTCTGCCGATGCCCAAGAACCACTTCACCGTGGGCATCATCGACGACGTGACTTTCACATCTTTGCCCCCGGTAGAGGAGATGGCCCTCGGCGGTGCTTCGATCTACGAAGCCAAGTTCTTCGGCCTCGGTGCTGACGGTACTGTGGGTGCCAACAAGAACTCTGTCAAGATTATCGGTGACAACACCAATAAATATTGCCAGGCATACTTCGCTTATGACTCCAAGAAGTCAGGCGGTTTCACCTGCTCACACCTCCGCTTCGGCGACGAGCCTATCCGTTCGACTTATCTGGTCAACACACCTAACTTCGTGGCATGTCACGTACAGGCCTACCTGCACATGTATGACGTGACACGCGGTCTGCGTGACAACGGTACATTCCTGCTCAACACCATCTGGGAGGGCGAGGAGCTTGCCAAGAACCTGCCTAACCGCGTCAAGAAGTATCTTGCCAAGCACAATGTATCGCTCTACTACATCAATGCCACCAAGATAGCTCAGGAAATCGGTCTGGGCAACCGCACCAACACCATCCTCCAGAGCGCATTCTTCCGCATCACCGAGGTTATCCCCGTAGATCTCGCCGTAGAGCAGATGAAGAAATTCATCGTCAAGAGCTACGGCAAGAAGGGTGAGGATGTAGTTCAGAAGAACTATGCTGCCGTTGACCGTGGCGGCGAGTACAAGCAGCTTGCAGTGGATCCCGCATGGGCCAACCTGCCTGATGATGCTCCCGTGGCCAACGATGACCCTGCATTCATCAACGAAATCGTGCGCCCCATCAATGCCCAGGACGGCGACCTGCTCAAGGTTTCAGACTTCAAGGGCATCGAGGACGGCACATGGCAGCAGGGTACCGCCGCTTACGAGAAGCGCGGTGTGGCTGCGTTCGTGCCCGAGTGGCTTGAAGAAAACTGTATCCAGTGTAACAAGTGTGCATACGTGTGCCCCCACGCTGCTATCCGTCCCTTCCTCCTCAACGAGTCCGAGATGCAGGCAGCTCCTTTCGGCGAGGATACCACTATCCCGGCCATGGGCCCGCAGCTCAAGGGTCTCCGCTTCATCCAGTCAGTGGATGTGCTTGACTGCCTCGGCTGCAGCAACTGTGTTGACGTATGCCCCGGCAAGAAGGGCGTGAAGGCTCTCGAGATGAAACCCCTCGAGACCCAGCTCGACAAGCAGAAAGAATGGGACGACTGCGTCAAGGGCGTAGCTTCAAAGCAGGATCTGGTAGACATCAAGCTCAACGTCAAGAACAGCCAGTTTGCCACACCTCTGTTTGAGTTCTCCGGCGCATGCTCTGGTTGCGGCGAGACACCCTACGTCAAGCTCATCAGCCAGCTCTACGGTGACCACGAGATGGTAGCCAACGCCACCGGCTGCTCGTCTATCTACTCAGGTTCAGTACCTTCTACTCCTTATACCACCAATGCCAAGGGTCAGGGTCCGGCATGGGCCAACTCGCTCTTCGAGGACTTCGCTGAATTTGGCCTCGGCATGAGCATCGCCACAGAGAAGATGACCGACCGCGTGGCCGACATCATGGGCAAAATCAAGGAATGCCCCATGTGCTCTGACGAGATGAAGTCTCTGGCTCAGCTCTGGCTTGACAACCGCAACGATGCCAAGGTGACACGCGAGGTTGCCGACAAGCTCGTTCCCCTCGCCGAGGCTTGCGGCTGTGACAACAGCAAGGCTCTCCTCGAGGTCAAGGGCTATATAGCCAAGCGTTCGCAGTGGATCATCGCCGGCGACGGTGCCGCATATGACATAGGTTTCGGAGGTCTTGACCACGTGCTTGCATCGGGCAAGAATGTCAATGTGCTCGTGCTCGACACCGAGGTTTACTCCAACACCGGCGGCCAGTCATCTAAGGCGACACCTATCGGCGCCATCGCCAAGTTTGCCGCATCAGGCAAGCGTGTGCGCAAGAAAGACCTCGGTCTGATTGCCACTACCTACGGCTACGTCTACGCCGCCCAGATAGCCATGGGAGCTGACAACGCGCAGACCCTCAAGGCCATCCGCGAGGCTGAGGCTTACGACGGACCTTCGATCATCATAGCTTACTCACCCTGTATCAACCACGGTATCCGCAAGGGTATGGGCAAGTCACAGGAAGAGGAGCGTGAAGCTGTAGAATGCGGCTACTGGCATCTGTGGCGTTACAACCCCGCTCTGGAGATGGAGGGCAAGAATCCGTTCTCTCTCGACTCCAAGGAGCCCAACTGGGACCTCTTCGAGGACTTCCTCAAGGGCGAGGTGCGCTACGCATCGGTGCTCAAGCAGTATCCTGCCGAGGCTGCCGAGCTCTTTGCTGCCGCCAAGGCCAACGCACAGTGGCGCTACAACAACTACAAGCGTCTCTCTATGGCCAACTGGGGTACAGAGCCCGAAGCCATCGTGAAGTAAACGACACTAATCCGTCATAAATCCAAAGCCCTGCCCGGCAAACATGCGCCAGGCAGGGCTTTTTGTGTTGCAAAACCGCCGATTATGTGTAGATTTGTAATCTATTAACTAAATATGATGACAATATGGTAAAACTGATGGATAGAGAGGATAAAATTACTGCCATATGGATTGTAGTAGCATGGGCAGTGCTTATTGTGGCGATGTGTATATGGCCGGATTTTTTCACGCAGCAGCTCTTTGAGAGCACCGCAGCTCTGTGGGTCACCATCGGGGCCATGACTGTCGTATCGTTTTTCTTGCCGGCATTCGTGAGGAAGCTGCGCGGCAAGTGAGAGTCGTAAATGCTTGAATGGCGTCGTTATGTAGTAGGGACATGCCATGGCATGTCGCCTCAAGCTTTGCAAATGAGGTGGCTGCGTCAGCAGACATGCCATGGCATGTCCCTACTACAAGGGGTGCATTCCCTAAGTTAGTGGCATGTCCCTACTGCGATGAGTGCATTTCCTTAAGTTAGTGACGTGCGGTGTGGTTATGTGGGGGAATTTGGTTAATTTTGTGTGGTGAAATACGTGTCAACCAAAAAGGGCGTTGATGCGTTATAGCTATGCAACGAGCCGGACGGATACACAGTCCGCGCAATTCATCATATTAATTGACAGATATGCTGCCCCTGCAACTTATCAATCCCTTGCCAAAAGACTCCGTCCCGGAGATACCGGACCCCAAACAGGAGCTGGAGATGCTGAAATCGCTCCCTCTGGACGAGGTCATGGATAAACTGGTTAACGCTGCCGCCGAGTTTGCCATACATCTCGCCGTGGCGATAATCGTGTTCTATGTGGGACGTTTCATCATCAGGAAAATCTACAAGGTCATCGGGACCATCATGGTGCACCGCAAGGTGGACCGCAGCCTGACTACCTTCATTCTGTCGCTGGTCAACATAGTGCTGTATTTCATCCTGTTTATTACCGTGATAGGTATTCTGGGACTGGAGACCAGCTCGTTCCTGGCCATTTTCGCCTCTGTGGGCGTGGCCATAGGTATGGCCCTGAGCGGCACGTTGCAGAATTTTGCCGGCGGAGTGCTGATACTGCTGCTGAAACCCTACAAGATAGGCGACTACATAGAGGCGCAGGGTTATGCCGGCACCGTCAAGGAGATACAGATATTCCACACCATCATCACCACCTACGACAACAAGTCGATAATCATACCCAACGGCGGCCTGTCGACCGGCAGCATCAACAACTGGAACCGCGAGGCCTACCGCCGTGTAGACTGGACCATCTCTATCAGCTACGGCGACGATGTGGCGACGGCGCGTAAGGTCATAACAGACATATTGCTCGCCGACCATCGTGTTGTCAAGGAATATGTGGAGGACCATGCCGCGCAGCTGGCCGAGGAAGCCGCCGAGGAGGCTCAGCAGGAGGCCGCTGACGAAGAAGCCGCCGCCGAAGCCGAGGAGAAGCAACACAACTGGGTGTGGAGGCTGTTTCACCGGCGGCGCAAAGCCATAGCGGCACGTATCGAAAGCATCAGTGAGGAGCACCGCACACGCATCGAGCATTATAACCCACGCATCAAGCGGCATCCGGAGGTGGTGCTTGACACCATGGCTGATTCAAGCATCAACCTCAAGGTCAGAGCCTGGACACGCACCTCCGACTACTGGACGGTATATTACGAAATGAACGAGACCTTCTACAACGAGCTTCCCAAAGCCGGCCTCTCGTTCCCCTTCCCCCAGATGGATGTGCATATCGACCATCCCTCAGAATCATAAATATCTCTTACACGTTTCAACACCATCATCACATGAAAATCTTCTGCCATCTGTTGACTGTCATGGCGCTGGGCGCGGCGGCATTGTCAATCCCCAACACGGCCTCTGCCGCTGACCATCTCACCACCATAGGCATCGAGAGCGGTTACGTCAGCCGTAATACATCGGCTTATGCCGGAGTGTATATGAGGTATCAGTTCTCTGATTTCTTCGCCCTGAAGCCCCATGTGGATTTCGTCATCCGCAATAAGGAGCAGGATGCTTTCATCGTCAATTTCGACGGACAGTTTTCGCTCCCCATACATGCCGAGAAGCTCAATGTCTATGGCATAGCCGGCATAGGGTTCTCGTCATGGAACATCAAGGAGCTTAACGACGAGGGCGAGCTTGACATGCGCCGCCACGGAGGCATAGGATTCGACCTCGGCGCGGGGGTGGGATATAATGTCAGCAGCAGTCTGCGTCTGGCGTTAGAAGCCAAGGCCAATCTGGTCAAACATTACACCACCGCCCTCGTCGGAGTGTCGATAGGATATAATTTCTGATATTATTCAGTCAGGTCAGCCGGGAGGGTAGGCATCGCTCCGGCTTGTGTGCACACATAGGCCGATACCTCCACGGCGCGGCGGTGAGCCTCGGCCACGGGCATCCCTTTGAGCGTGCAGGCTATGAATGTGGCGGTGAAGGAGTCGCCGGCGCCTACCGTGTCAGCAACATCCACCTTGGGAGTGGGCTGGAACGACACGTTGCCGGGAGTAAACACGTAGCTGCCGTTGATGCCGCAGGTCAGTATGAGCATCTGCAGATTGTATTTGCCAAGGAGTATCCAGCACTTGTCCTGAAGGTCGATGCCCGGATAGCCGAACATGCGGCTGACCACGACAAGCTCCTCGTCGTTGATTTTAAGTATGTTGCACTTCTGCATGGAGTTGCACAGGATTTCCTTGTTGTAGAATCCCTGGCGCAGATTGACGTCAAATACTTTTAGGGCTCCCTTTTCGGGCATCGCGTCAATGAAGCGGTTGATGGTGTTGCGTGACACGATATTGCGCTGGGCGAGCGATCCGAAGCACACGGCACGTGTGCGCGAGGCCAGGAAGTCAAGGCGTGCGGTGTAGGGGATGTTGTCCCAAGCCACGTTTTCCTTGATTTCATATTGGGGTATGCCGGCCTGGTCTATCTCCACCTGTACGGTGCCGGTAGGATAGGGTACTTTCTCTATGAGGTGGTTGACGCCTTTGCGGTCGAAGTTTTCCAGAAGCTCCTCGCCGAGAGCATCGTCGCCGATGGCACTGACGGCGCAGCTGTCAAGCCCGAATTGCGACACATGGTATGCGAAATTGGCCGGGGCACCCCCGATTTTCTTGCCGTCGGGCAATACGTCCCACAGGGCTTCTCCCATACCTACGATTACATCTTTGTTGATATTGTTGTCCATAGTATAGATAGTTGTTTTATCTGATTTTGAGGGTGTAGTAAAGGAGGTATGCCACTCCTACGGTCATCACGGCGATGGCTCCGATCTGCCCTACGGCGTCAGCTGCGTAGCCCATGGCCAGGGGGAATACCGTGCCTCCGAAGAGACCCATGATCATAAGGCCCGATACCTCGTTTTTCTCCGTAGGCGAAGCTGTCAGGGCCTGGGCGAAGATTACCGAGAACACATTGGAGTTGCCGAAGCCTATCATGGCTATGCCGGTGTAGAGGAGCATAAGCGAGTCGCATGTCATCAGCAGTATCATGGCGATGAACATCAGGGCCACGCTTATGCCGAAGAAGATGCGCGGCGAGATGACACGCAGGGCAAACGCGCCGAGGAAACAGCCGGCTGTGCGGAATATGAAGTATATGCCTGTGGCAAATCCGGCCTCTTCAAGCGGCAGACCGATGCGCTCCATGAGGATTTTGGGAGCGGTGGTGTTGGTGCCTACATCTATGCCCACATGGCACACGATGCCGAGGAAGCAGAGCAATATGAACGGGCGTCCGAGCAGCTTGAGGCACTCTTTGATGCCCGATGCGCGGTCAGGACGCTCCTCGACGATGGGGGTCGCGCCGAGCACGGCCACCGAGATGATGCTGACGGCTGCATAGATGACAAACAGCACGCGCCATCCCAGGCCGAACACAGGCAGATAGGTCGTGGCTCCCCACGCGGCTATGATGGGGGCGAGGAAGGATGCTATGGCTTTGACAAACTGTCCGAATGTCAGCGTGGAGGCCAGACGGTCGCCGCCGATTAGGTTGGTGACAAGCGGATTGAGCGATGTCTGCATGATGGCGTTGCCTATGCCCAGAAGCGAGAAGGCGAGGAGCATCGTCATGTAGCCTTCGCCGGTCAGCGGCAATATGAGCGACACAGCTGTGACGGCAAGGCTGAGGAGCACCGTGCGCTTGCGTCCGATGCGGTTCATCAGCATGCCGGTGGGCACGGAGAATATCAGAAACCAGAAGAATACAAGCGAGGGAAACAGGTTGGCCTGAGAGTCGGTCAGTCCGAGGTCTTTCTGCACATAGTTTGATGCAGTGCCCACAAGGTCCACAAAACCCATGGCAAAGAAGCAGAGCATCACGGGTATCAGCTGCATCAAGGAGCTGCGGCGCCCCATGGCGATAGATTGTGTAGTATCCATAGTATTTAATGTGTTTATGCGTTATTTTGAAGGTGTCAGGGGGTATATCTTCAGGTTGCGTATCTCCGCTTTGCCTCCGGAGGAGCTGAGGGAGAGGGTGGTGTAGGGCGAGGTGGGGAATACGGTGTTGGTCATCACGCTGCGGCCATCGTCGGCAAACAGTTCGATGCTCGAGCGGTCAACGTAGATGCGCAGACTGACAGTGCGGTCGGCAGTGAAGAGGGGCGCGGTGGTGACGGCAGGGAAGTCTTTGCTGAAATCGGTCAGTCCGCTGTTGCGGCGGTCAAACGAGATGGTGCGTGCTGCGGCATCATAGGTGACGGTTACAGATTCGTTGGCCTTGTTGCCAATCGTGAGGGCCACTTCGCTTGACTTGGCCGGGTCTATTTCGAGAGTTATCTCGCATATGCCGTCGTTGGCGGCAGGAAGGGCGAATGTGCGCGGTTTGTTGCCGACGCTCATATGCGATGCCGATGTGACAGGTTTTGCACGCATGGCAAGCAGTTCGGGCGAGGGAGCGGAGGAGAGGTAAAGCTGTCCGTCAGCACCGCTGAAGAGTCCCATCTCGCGCGGCAGGGTGTTTGCGCTCCTGTACTGGAGGGTGGGGGCTTCGGCGGCATACTGCCAGTTGCTCATCCATCCGATTACGGTGCGCCGTCCGTCGGGAGCGTCGCTCCAGCTGACAGTAGCATAGTTGTCCTTGCCGTAGTCGAGCCATTTCGTAGGCACTTTGCCCTCGGCATCGGTGTCGGGCGTGAACGTCTTGCCGTCAAAATCGCCTGTGAAATACTGTGTGGCACTTCCGCCGAAGGGGCCGCCGGGATTGATGTTGCACAGCAGCACCCATTTCTTCTTGCCGGTGCCGGGTACGGGCAGTTCGAACAGGTCGGGGCATTCCCACACGCCGTCCTGGCATCCGAGACCTTTGCCGAAGCTGCTCTGGAGCGTCCAGTCCTTGAGGTCGGGTGATGTGAATATGAGCATCTCGTGGTCAAGGGCATGAGCCAGCAGCATCACCCACTGCTGTGTGGGGGCGTGCCAGAACATGTTGGGGTCACGGGCTTCGCTCTCCATGGTGAGGATGGGGTTGCCCGGGTATATGTTGAATGTCGTGCCGTCATCGGTGCTCCACGCGAGACTCTGGGTCTGGCTGACATCGGCTGAGGTATAGAGGGCTATTACAGCGTTTTTGCCAAACCCGGCAGTCCCGGCGGAGTCGACAACGCAGCTTCCGCTGAACACTAATCCTAATCCATTGGGTTCTATCGCCTCCGGCTCGGGCTTCCAGTTGATGAGGTCGGTGGAGGTGGAGTGCCCCCATGAGAGATTCTGCCACTTCGAGCCGTAGGGATTGTGCTGGTAGTAGAGATGCCATACGCCGTCCTTGTAGAACATGCCGTTGGGGTCGTTCATCCATCCGTATGATGGGGTGTGGTGGAAGAGCGGACGGTATTTTTCACGGTTGGAGATGTCAAATGTGTCTGACAGGGCTATGCTGGTCCAGCATGCGTCCTCCTTGGCTTCGCGGATGCTTGAGCGGCCCTGGGGTGTTATGACATTGAACGTCACGGTGTGACCCTTGTAGGGGGTGAGATCCACCGGCACGTGGTAGTCTACCTTGCTTTTGGCCAGTCTGACTGTCAGTGTGCGTTCCTGTTTGCCGTCAAGCAGCAGATGGAGCCGAGACTCATCGCCGGCATCTTCTACGGGCAGCAGGAGATAGCGTCCGTCGCCGGTGACACGTATGAGTGAGTTGTTGACTCCGAGATGGTCTATGACTACTCCGCTGTCGGCGGAGGCAGATGCGGCGAGAGCCGACAAGGCCAGCATCGGGGCGGCTAAGATGGTAAGCTTATTCATTGTGGTCAGATATGTGTTTGATATGGTTTGCGATTCTGATGCAAATCTACATTATTTGCCTGTGGAGGCCATATAACAAAAGGCGCATAGTATGTAAGATATGTTGCATAGGGCGATTTTTAGGCGTAAAGGCTACGAGATTACTAATAAAAAGTCTAAATTTGTAAGAAAAGAGCCTATCATGCTAAAGATACCTGTATAAAAAATCACCATGAAAATTCTGTATTGGATTACGAGCATATTGCTCCTAAGCGTGACTCTTACGGGATGCCACCAGGAGAAGAAATGGCGCATAGGGGTGTCGCAGTGCAGCAGCGATGACTGGCGTGACAAGATGAACGGAGAGATAGATCGTGAGATGCTGTTTCACGAGGACGCCGAGGTGGAAATCCGCTCCGCTGATGACAACTGTCGCCGCCAGATTGACGATTTGCGTTATTTCGCCAACAACGGATTCGACATCATCATCGTGTCGCCCAACGAGGCCGATTCCCTGACTCCCGTCATCAAGGAGATATATGACCGGGGCATCCCCGTAATCATATTTGACCGCAACATCTACGGTGACAGCTACACGGCACGCATCGGTGTCGATGATGTGGGGCTGGGACGTGCTGCGGCGCGATATGCCCTCTCGGAGACCGGCCACGAGCCCAAGGCGTTGGAAATATACGGTCTGAAAGGCTCTACGCCGGCCGAAGACCGCCACAGCGGTTTCGCCGACGAGTTTATCCGCGGAGGCGGACGGCTGGCTGCCATAGGCTACGGCAAGTGGAATATGGACGATGCCGTCAGGGTCGTGGACTCGCTTCTTGACACCAACTCCGACATAGACGTAATATACTGCCACAATGACCGCATGGCCATAGGGGCGGCGGAGGTGGTGCGCCGACACGGCCTGGATGATGTCAAGATAGTAGGCATAGACGCAGCCCCCGAGATAGGCATCAAGGCGGTGGCCGACGGTGTCATAGATGCGACATTTCTGTATCCTACCGAGGGTCACAAACTGATACAGACGGCTCTCGCCATACTGCGCGGTGAGCCGTATGAGCGTGACGAGATAATCCCGGCGGCATCGGCTGTGGACAGCTCCAATGCCGACATACTGTTGCTACAGAACGCATCGCTGGCCGAGGAGACGGCCAAGATGGAGCTCCTCAAATCGCAGGTTGACGACTACTGGACGAAACACTCTGCCCAGACCACGCTGTTCTATGCCCTGATAGCCATATTGGTGCTGGTGTCGGGTGTGCTCTTCCTGTTGCTGAGGACTTTCTGGCAGCACCGCCGCCATCAGACCGCGCTGATGGAGCAGAATAAGCTCCTGGAGCTGGAACGTGACAAGCAGAAAGAGCTCAACGAACAGCTTAATGCTGCCACGCAGTCAAAGCTGGCATTTTTCACCAACGTGTCACATGACCTGCGCACTCCGCTCACTCTCATAGCCGAGCCGGTGGAACAGATGACCCGGGCCGGCAACCTGACCGAGCAGCAGCACACGCTGATGAGGATAGCCGACAAAAATGTCAGGATACTGCGCCGTCTCATCAACCAGATTCTTGATTTCCGCAAATATGAAAACGGCAGACTGACCCTCGCGCTCGAGGAGGTGGATGTCAGGTCGCTGGTGGACGAGTGGGTGGAGGCGTTCAGGCCTCTGGCACGTAAGCGCGACATAAAGCTGACTGTGGAGTGCTCCGGCGAAGTGCCCCCGTCCATGGCACTGGATGTGGAGAAGATGGAGCGTGTGGTGTTCAATATCGTCTCCAACGCATTCAAATACACTCCTGACAACGGCACCATCATTGTCAGAGCCGGCATTGATGGCGGCTCGCTGGTGATAGAGGTGGCCGACACCGGCAAGGGTATCGCCGTGGATGACATCGACAAGATTTTTGACCGTTTCTATCAGGTCGACAAGGTGCGTCCACAAGGCTCAGGCATAGGGCTGTCGCTGGCCAAGGCATTCGTAGAGCTTCACGGAGGCCGGATTTCGGTTAGCAGCGTGCCGGGCGAGGGGTCGGAGTTCAGAGTGGAGATTCCTGTGACCCATGTGGCCTCTGAGGCCGTAGAGTCCGCTCGTGTCGCCTCCGGGCAGCCTGACGAGATAGATGCCGAATTGGGAAGCATAGAGCCGACGGATGCCGATGCTGACGATGGCAAGCCGCTGCTGCTGGTGATAGATGACAATGCCGACATGCGTCTGCTCGTAGCGTCGCTGATGAAGGACGAGTACCGCATAGCCACCGCTGCCGACGGACGTCAGGGACTGAAAGCCGCCGCCCGGTATGTGCCCGACCTGATAATATGCGATGTGATGATGCCGGTGATGGACGGCCTGGAGTGCTGCCGCCAGCTCAAATCCGAGATTTCCACCTCGCATATCCCTGTGTTGCTGCTGACAGCCTGTGCCATGGACGAGCAGCGCGTGGAGGGCTATGACAGCGGTGCCGACGGCTATCTCTCCAAGCCGTTCAATGAAGCGGTGCTGAAGTCACGTTGCAGAAGCCTCGTGGCCAACCGCAAGCGCATCCATGACCTGTGGAGCGGTGCTCACACAGCCGCCCCGGCAGAAGCCACGCCTCGCAAAAACGCTCCCTCGGGTAGCGGCGCAGCTGACATCGACAACGATTTCTACAGCCGCTTCATCGACGTGTTCCAACGCCGCATGGGCGAAGCCGAGCTGAGCGTCGACACCCTCGCCGCAGAGATGGGTCTGGGCCGCTCGCAGCTCTACCGCAAAATCAAAGCCCTTACCAATTACTCCCCGGTGGAACTGATGCGCAGTCTGCGTCTGCGTCAGGCACGCTCGCTGCTGACCTCCACCGACAAGACCATCAGCGAGATAGCCTACGAAGTGGGCTTCTCCTCCCCGGCCTACTTCACCAAATGCTACAAAGATGCCTACGGCGAGACCCCCACAGAGCTGCGTGACCGCCTGGCATGATACCCTCTAAAACACAGCGACGTCACATGCCGGAGACATGTGACGTCGGAGATGTACAGGGCGTCAAGATTTGTGGGGTTTATCTGACGATGAATTTCTTGCCGTCGGCGATATAGATGCCGGCAGGGAGGGTGGTCATGGCTTCTTCGGCAGTTATGCCTGAGGCCACGAGTGTGCCCTGGAGATTATATATGTTTGAGAGTGTGGCGTTGTCGGCGATGGTAATGTCATCGATGCTTGAACCGTTCTTGTCCCTCAAGGCTATGGCCGTGATGTTGAAGGGGCGGCCTCCTTCGGGGTTGGCCTGTACCATCAGTGTGTTGACATCAGCCAGCGACTGTGCTACGTCGATATTGGCGAGGTCTACCGTAGCCATGCGAAGGGTGTGGGTAATCTGGTCGTTGTTGGCCCAGAGAGTTTCGGGATTCCACTTGGTGAGCACTTTCATGAAATATCCGTCAAAGGCTTCGTTGTCATCCGACAGGTATATATCCATGTATTGCTGGCCGTCGTATTTGTCAAAAGCCGTCTTGAAAAGCTCGAGAGTGTTCCAGTTTTCCACCCAGAAATATCCGCCCCATATGGCGCCTTCGGGCATCTTGAAGCCGTCATTGCATACGCTGACATTGGTGACGGTGAATTTAGCTCCGCAGATTTCCATGCCGTATTGTTTCAGATTGTCAAGCATGTCGGCGGTGATATAGGCTTTGAAGTCGGCGGTGTTGTCACCCAATATGGTGTAACGTGTCCCCGGGAGCCATTTGCCGTCAGCTTTTAGCTCGATGACATCGGTAGTCTGCGAGAATGTGATGTAGATATAGTTTCCTACATTTACGCCGTCGGCGAAGTCTGATGCCGGGATGGTCAGAGTATTTGCCCATGTCACTTCTACAGGCTCTCCCGAGTAGAGTTCCTTGACTGTGTCTTGAGCTGAGGCAGTGAAGGATGCGGCCATCGCAATAGCGGTGGCAAGAAAGAGATGTTTCATAAAACGCGGTTGGTTTGTTAGAGTTTGGAAATATTTAGGTTCGTGACTGAAATTTCACCGCCGTAGCTGTTGACTGACCAGCAGTTGCGCGGCATGCCGTAGATGCGCGTCGTGTAAGCTACAGTCTCGTTGATGTAGAGGGTCATCACCGAGTTGTCGGTTACGATGGTGACATTGTACACGCCGTCTATCGGAGTGTTGAAGTTGTAGCCGTCGGTATTGGGGACGAAGCCCATGCCACCCTCTTCCTCGTAATTGATTTTGCGGATGCTTTCGCTTTCGGGGTTGACGATGATAGAGTAGAACTTCTCGGAGTCAATACCGCGGGCAAATGAGAATCCGAATTTATCCCACGGTGAGGAAGTGGTGAGGATGAATGAAATACGGTTTTCGGTGCCGAGGCGCGGCATCAGTTTGTGCTCGTCGCCCGAGAGGGTGAAGTCTGCCTCTTTGCGGGCCTGTGACAGCAGGGATGCTATCGCAGGGACCTCGCCGAGTCTGAGGGTGCCGTCGGGGTTCTGTATCAGTTTGTGTGCCACGAGGTTTCCGGCCCAGTCGGCATTGCCGATGTTGCTGCTGCCGGCTCGTGTGGCGCACCAGCCCCATATGTATCTGTTGGTGCCGTCAGATGCGGTCTTGCCGGCGTAGAATCCTCGCGAGTCCAGGAAGCCCTCCTTGTTGTCGGGCCATATGCCGGCATCATTGGCTGTGCATGCTTTCAACTCGTCAAGGGTGCGGCCTTTGAAATATTGCACGCGGCGAATAGCGTCATGCTGCTCAGAGTAGACCAGATACCACCAGTCGCCCATCTTGAAAAGGTCGGGGCACTCATAGAAGCGGTCCCACATCATGGTCATGAATACCCCGGCCGACTCCCAGTTGAGCAGATTGGCCGATGTGTATTCGGCCAGAACGCCTTTGCCGTTGAGACGGGTTGACACGAGCATGTGGAAGATGCCGTCGTCAGCTTTGAATACAAACGGGTCACGGAAATCGACGTTGCTGTAGGTGTCGCCGCCGGTGATGAGGAGTTCGCGGTTCTTCTCCCAGTGTCTGAAGTCACGTGAGGTGGCGAGCATCACAGCCTCGGTGATGCCGCTTGTCGATGCCGCATTGGGCGAGTGTGCGGTATAGAAAGTGTAGTAAGTGCCATCGTGGTAGATGGTGGATCCGGTGCCGAGGGCGGCATCAAGCTCGGTTTCGCTTCCGCAGTGTATCAGTTCGCCCAGCGAAAGATAAGATGCGGCGTCAGAGGTGGATACACACCATATGGGATGGTAGGTGAGCGGCTGGTTGGGACGGTAGTCCTGCAGGTACATGATTTTGAAATCCCTCTCTACAGGGTCAAAGAATGGCATGGGGTCGCCGACATAGCCTACGTAGGGCTTGTAGTATATCTTCTGGCTCATGCCCTCGTCAGTGTCGAGGTACATGTAGCTGCTGTCGAGATTCTTGTCGGTCAGTACGGGCTCATCATCGCTGCAGCCCGTCAGTGTGGCCGCTACGGAGACCAGCAGTGCGAATGGAAATATCATATTGTGCTTCATGATTACAGTGGATTTGCGTTATTGACAAAGATAGTTGATGATATTCTTGGTCAGTTGGATGGTGTTTTGCCTGTAAGGATTGTCGGTGTTGTTCTTGTCATACCACTCGTAGGCAGGTGTGCCGACGGTGATGACGCGGCCCGAGGTGAATCCCTTGAGGGCTTCGTAAGGTTCGAACTCTGCGATGGTCACCCGGTTGAAGTCATAATCGTGGCCTGATGCAAGGGCTTTCGCGCCTGTACGCTCTTCCCAGCCGGCCATGGAGCCGTAGGGGTCCCAGTCAACGCCCCACTGGAGTGTACGTCCGGTGTTGGAGCATCCTTCGGCGAGGAGTATTATACGGTTGTCGGCATCGGTGGCTATGCCCTCGTAGATGGGGTGTGACTCATGTCCGGTGATGGTGAATCCGAGGTCGCTTGTCAGGGTCTGGTAGCCGTCGCCGCCAAACATGTTGTTGGGGCTCTGCTGGTCACGGGCTATGCGCCATACATCGTTGATGTAGCGTGCTCCGTCGCGCGATGCGAGTATTGCTCCGCCTCTGAGCCAATAGCCGTTGAATATGTCTCTTGAATCCCAAAGCTGTCCGGGCCAGTCGGTCCAGTCGAAGTGGCACCAGATCATCTTGAAGTCGCTCAGCTTCACACGACCGTCGATGAGGTCCTGGATGGATACATACCTGGTGTTGGGTACGTTCTCGAGCATCCAGCGGCAGGCAGCCTTGGCTTCTTCGCCGAGACCCTCGAGTGTGGAGGCGTTGCCGATAAAGGCTTTAGGCTCCTGTGACATGTCATCCGGCACGACAGTAACAGTGTACTCGATTACGGCGGTGCGCTGTGTGGCTATGAATTTCACCGGCTGGGTGAAATCAAGCAGAGAACCTGATTCAGGGGTGACAGTGGTGCCCTCGTTGACTGTGAATGATACCTGCATGGCTGTCACGTCGGTATTTCTCGGGACGAAGCACTGTATGGTACGGGCGAAATTGTCTATTGTGCCGGAGTATTTGCCGTCGACGGTGAAGGTAAGGAACTCTACATTGTCATGCTTGACCGACAGGGTGTAGGAGGTCTGTACACTGCCGTTGGTGACTTTGATGGCACGGGGTACTGTGCCGTCAAACTCGGTGCCTACAGGGTAGTCGCACCATGCGCCGTCGCTCAGCGTGATGGCATCGACATGAAGCTTGGTCAGGTCCACATCGGTGGATACGTTGACGCTTACCACCTTGGCTGTGTGGTCTATGACGCCCTTGAAGCCGTTGATGGTGATGGACTCTATGGCGGTGTCACCGCTGAGAAGCAGCCCGGAATCTTTGTCGTCATCGCATGACAGCAGCACGGTCGATACTGCCGCGATCAGCATGACGTATATGGATTTGATGAAAGTTTTCATAGTGTGGATGTGTGGGAGTGTTTTTTACCAGTTGCCGATGTTCTGCTTGTAGTGGCCGTTTGATGCGCTAAGCTGAGAGAACGGTATCGGGAGGTATTCGTTTTTGTTAGGAGTGAAGTTGGCTATCGCATAGATGGAGCAGTTGTCGGCTTCGTCGGCGTAGTATTGGTTGAGCACCTGGTCGGCTTCGCCCCAGCGCACGAGGTCAAAGAAGCGTTCGCTTTCCATGGCCAGCTCCAGACGGCGTTCGAATTTGACTATTTTCAGAGCCTCCTCCTGAGAGTAGCTTCCGTTGTAGGGGCTTATGTTGATTCTTACGCCGTAGAGCTGCTCGTAGTCGGAAATCATGCCGGTGCTCTGACGGGCACGGTTGCGGAGCGAATTGACTATGTTGATGGCCTCGGAGATGCCCTGGTTGAGCTGCACGAGGGCTTCGGCGCGTATCAGGAGGATGTCGGCGTAGCGAAGCACGATGCGGTTCATCGGAGAGCCCCACCAGCCGCCTTTGACGAGGTATTCGCTTTCGGGGTCTACGTTTTGTTTCAGGGTCACATAGTAGCCGTAGAGGCCGTTGCTTCGGCTCCATGTGGCGGTCTTGTCCATGATGAAGTCCTTGTTGAACATATAGGGAGTGCCGGGCATGCCTATTGTCAGGAACAGGCGCGGGTCGGCGTAGTCGCTGGCCATGTCATAGTCACGGGCATTGAAATTGTCGATGAATGGCAGACCGTTGGCGTCGGTCTTGAATGCGTTGACAAGATTCTGGCTCGGCTTGTAGAAGTCGCATCCGCCGTCGGTCACTCCGGGGATGTTTGGGACTATCAGACCGTAGGACCAGTTGCAGTTGCCGTGGTTGGTGCCATCGTTAAATGAGTACTGCATGGCCCATATCGACTCAGGACCGTTTTCAAATATCGGCTCCGGACGGAAATTGTTGTGGAAATCGGGAGCGAGGGCGCAAGCCGAAGCTGCCATGATGGAGGGGTCGGTGTACTTGATGACGTTGAGCAGGTCTTCGCGGTCTATCGAGGTGACCTGGTTTGACATCGGGTCATCCTGTCGGTAGGCTTTGTAGAGATAGGTCTTGGCCATGAAAGCAGCCGCGGCGGCACGGTTGGGGCGGCCGATTTCGTCCTGTATCTCAGGAAGGGTATCAAAGGCGAATTTGAAGTCGTCGATGATTATCTGCCAGCCCTGGTCGTTGCTGTAGAGCGTGTTCTCAAGATTGTTGTAGTCCTCGGGTGACATGGTGGCGTCTATGGCGAAAGGAATGTTTTTGTACAGGCGCTTGAGCAGGAAGTGTCCGTAGGCGCGGAGGAATCTCATCTCGCCTATGCGCTGGTCACGCAGCGGATACTCATCCATCTGCTCGAGCACGGCAAGAGCGGTGTTGGCGCGAGAGATGACTTGGTAGAGGCGGTTCCACATGTCGGAGATGTTCCAGTTGGTGGTCATGATGCCCTGGGATATTTCAAGTGCGTGGAACACATCGCCGTCCTCGGTGCCGTTGCCGCCTTTGTAGGCGTCATCGCTGCGGACATCGTAGTTCCACATCGAGAACGACGAGTTGATGTCTTCGATGGAAATCCATCCGGCATAGGCCGAGATTACAAGGTTTTCCACATATTCGGGGTTGCCTACCTGTTCCTGATCCAGTACTCCCTGGGGCTTGGGGTCTTCGAGGAAGTCGTTGCAGCCGGTCGTCAGGAGAGACATTGCGATGGCTGCGGCATATATAGTCTTTTTCATTTGCGTTGGTTGTTAGAAAGTTGCATTAAGTCCGACAGTCACGTTTGTGGGGATAGGGTAGCCGTAGTTGGGGTTTTCGGGGTCTACGCCTGTGAAGTTCTTGCTCTTGATGGTCAGCAGATTCTGGGCACTGACATAGAAGCGCAGCTTCTGGAGCTTTAGTTTGGATGACAGTTTGGAGGGTATTACGTAGCCAAACTGTATGTTGCGGAGCTTGAGATACGAGCCGTTTTCGACATAGAATGTGGAGACTCGCTTCTCGTTGTTGATGTCCGAGCGGCTGAGCGCAGGTATCGAGGAGTCTGGGTTCTGGGGTGTCCACGCATCCAGCAGACGCTCGCCTTTGTTGAGGAATCCGATGTTGAGTCCGCTCCATAGGTCGGTCTCTTTCTTGAGGTCGGAGATTACGTCCTGGCCCTGTGACCCCTGCCAGAACATCGAGAAGTCGAAGTCCTTGTATTGCAGGTAGACGTTGAGGCCGTAGGTGAAGTCAGGTGTCGGGTCAAAAATCCACTGCTGGTCCTTCTCGTCGATTACGCCGTTGCCGTCAAGGTCGCGCCAGCGTATGCGGCCGGGGGCTGCGCCTTCCTGTATGGCGTGGTTGTCGACTTCGGCCTGGTTGCGGAATATCCCGTCGGCCACGTAGCCGGCCTGTGCGCCGTTAGGATGGCCTATGACGCTGAATACGCCGTTGCCGCCGAAAGTGCCGTTGGCTGCCACTGTGGCCGGCAGGGCTGTGATTTTGTTGCGGTAGGCTGATATGTTGCCTGTGACTTCGTAGTGCAGACCGTAGGAGGTGTCGTTACGGTAACCGATGTTGAGTTCCACACCTTTGTTTTCCACTTCACCGGCGTTGATCCACTGCGAGGACCCCTCGCCCATGGCTGCGATGCCGGCCATCTGCACGAGGATGTCGGAAGTCTTCTTGTAGTAGACGTCAAACGAGCCGAACAGACGGGAGTTGAGCATAGACCAGTCAAGACCGGCATTATACTGCGTGGTGGTCTCCCACTTTATGTCGGGGTTGCCTATCTGGTTACGTTTGAATCCTGACTGGAGTATCGAGCCGCCGTTGGTGCCGGCTATGTCATAGGATGTGCCGTAACTCTGGCCGCCTGATTCGTTGACGCCGTAGTTAGGCACGTAGATGTAGTAGCGGGCGAGGTTGCTGATTTCCTGGTTGCCGGTCTGGCCCCATGAAAGTCTCAGCTTGAGGTCGTTGAGCCATGTCTGGTCTCTGAGGAATGACTCGTTGTTGATGCGCCATCCGGCAGAAACTGACGGGAAGGTGGCCCAGCGGTTGTTGGATCCGAATCGTGAAGAACCGTCATAGCGCAGTGTCAGGCCGAGCAGGTAGCGGTTGTCAAAGGCATAGTTGACCTTGCCGAAGAATGATACCAGGGAGAAGCCGTCGGCTGAGCCATAGGCTTGTGCCTGACCTACGCCGGCATCAGGCCACATGTAGTCGGGGTTTAACACTGCAAAGTCCATCTTGTAGCCTGAGAACCAGTTGGCTGACTCACGGTTAAGCTCCATGCCGGCGAGTGCATCGGCGTGGTGTTTGCCGAAGTCACGGCTGTAGTTGGCCACGAGATTCCACATCCAGCGTGTCCAGTGTTCCTGTTTGGCTTCGACAGCATTGGTCGATGTTGCCACGTTGCCCTCGGTGATGGGGTAGGTGAAGAACCTCTGCTGCTTCTGGGAGTAGTCAAGACCGAATGTCGTGCGGATATTCAGGCCTTCAAGGGGGTTGAGATTCACGTATGCGTCGCCGAAGAGTCGCCAGTAGGTGTAGCGGTTGTCTTTGTTGCGCACGAGGCGTGCCAGAGGATTCTCACGGTCGGGGTAGCCGCCTACCGGGCCGGCAAACTCTCCGTCGGTGGTGTAGACGGGAAGCGAAGGATTGGCCTGGAGTACGTTCTGGAGGAAACCTCCGGGAGCCTGGACTTCATCTGTGCGGTTGAGGGTGAAGTGCTCGCCGATGGTGAGGATTTTGTTAAAAGGCTTGAACTCGGTGTTCATACGGGCCGAGAAGCGTTCGAAATCGGTGTATTTGATTACGCCGAGGTTCTTGTAATATCCCAGAGAGAAGAATGCACTCAGCTTGTCGGTGCTTCCGCTGATTGAAAGGTTGTAGTTCTGGATGAAACCGGTGCGTGTCGTTTCGTCATACCAGTCAGTGTCGGCAGCCGGTGTCTTGCCGTTGGAATCAAGGTATTTGTTCATTGACATGGAGTGGAGCACGGGGTATCCGTTTGCGTCATATCCCCAGTCGTAACGGTAGCCGAGTCCGTTGGTGTTGGGGTCTTCGCCACCGTTGACATATGCCTGCCACATGGCGCGTCCGTAGCCCTCGGTATTGAGCACCTTCATCTTGTGGGTGTAGAACTGGGCGGCCACAGAAGCGTCAAGTGTGACTTTGAGTTCCTTGCCTTTCTTGGTGGTGATGATGATGACACCGTTGGCTGCGCGGGAGCCGTATATTGAAGCCGATGCGGCATCCTTGAGCACCTGTATGGATTCGATGTCGTTGGGGTTGAGTTCGTGCATGCCGCCCTTGGTGGGGACTCCGTCTATGATATAGAGAGGGTCGTTGTTATTGAGCGTGCCGACACCGCGGATGCGCACGGTGGCTGCTCCGCTGGGGTCGCCGGTGGCGGTGATGTTCATGCCCGGCACACGTCCCTGTAGGGCTTTCATTGGGTTGTTTTCGTTTTGCTTGGCCATCTCATCCACGTTGACCGATGTTATGGCTCCCGTCACATCCACTTTGCGCTGGGTGCTGTAGCCTACTACCACTACTTCGTCGAGCACTGCGCTGTCGTCTTCAAGTTCTATTGTCATTTTCGGCTCCGCCATGACCGTCTTGGTCTTGTAGCCGATGTAGGAAACGATGAGGTTGGCACCTTCGGGCACGGTTATTTCAAAGTTGCCGTCAAGGTCTGTAGCTACACCGCCGGGACCTTCGACACCGCATACCACGCTTGCCCCTATGAGGGGTTCCTGGTCGGATGCTGAAACAACAGTCCCATGCACAATGATGTTCTGTGCTTGCGCCACGATTGCCATGATGGATAGCAATAGTCCACTGAGAAATGTTCTTTTCATTTTATTAGATGTTTTTGAGAGTGTTTATGGCGCAAAATTAGCATAACGGTTCTGCTATATCCTATAATTGATGTTGTGATGACTATAAAAAATCGCTCTATGCACGTTTTTTGATACTTAATAGCCGTTTTTTGATATGATGCACAGCAATCAGCCCCGGCGCACGTACATGCACCGGGGCTGATAGGGGCTGCTATGAAAAAGTTAGAGCGGAGAGGGGAGGGGTCAGCGGATGGCTATCTTCTCGCTGCGGCCGTTGTGGCGGTGGATGTAGATGCCGGGGGTGAGGTTGTCGGCATCTACGCGCACGCCTTGGAGGGTGTAGTATTCTACGGGGCGATTGCTGTCATAGTTGTCGATGGCTATGTCATCTATGGCAAGACCGTATTTGTCCCAGTTGAAATATTCCCAAAAAGAAGCCTTGCTGAATTGTGATGCAAGTTCGGGTTTTACATTGACTACGGCTTTATCGTATATTTCGTGGTTGAATGTGTTGTCTAATTCCGGTACATGGGACGTGTAGCAGTCTATACGGCGTACGTTGATTGTCTCATCGCCGCCGAATGCGGATTTGTCAATCTTCTTGATGGTGGAGGGGAAGATTACCGTGGTGAGTTTGGGGCAATATTCAAAGCATATCTCTCCTATATAGGTAAGTCCTTCGTGGAGGATGTTGTCGGGGCTGATAGTAGTGACCCCGGTGCGGATAAACACGCCGTGGCCTATTGTGCGCAATGCGTTATTGGTGATTTTAAATGACTGCACGTTGGTGAGGCTGTTCTGGAATGAATAGTTGTCAATGGTTGCAATCGGGGCATTAATGGTCACTCTGGCAAGGTTCGGGCAGCCGCCGAAGCACCATTCGGGAATAACGGTCAGAGTGCCGTTGAGTATCAGGTCGGTCATTTGCTCGCAATCGTCAAAGCAGTTATTCCAGAGTTTGCTGAGCCTCTTTGGCCTCACAAGGGTGGATATTGGATTGCGTAAGAATGCAAATGCACCGATTTCAAGCGGACTGGTCCCCTCGGCGAAAGTAAGGGTTTTGAGCTGGGCTTCCTGGAAAGCGGATGCCCCGATGCCGGTGCATGAGGCCGGTATGGCGGCTGACTCCAATGAGGTCCACATGAAAGCATAGGGATATATCAGCTTTACGCTCGTGGGGATATTGCAGTATTTGAGGGTCTTCATGCCCACAAAGGCGCGTTGGCAGATTTCGGTGATGGTGTTGGGAAGCTCGACTCTCTGGAATTTGCAGGCATTCTTGTCGTTGACCGGGGGTTCGAAGCTATCGGTGGTGTGGGAGAAAGCCCCCTCGCCGATATATTTGACGGTGTATTTGACCTTGTCGACCGTGATGGTCTGGGGGATGACGAACGATTTACGCTTCTTGTCAGACGTGGAGGTGTCATTGACGCGGCGCACTCGGGCCACCTTCTCGGTCTTGTTGAGGGCGTAGGTCACCTGAATGGCCTTGCTCTCTCCGACGGTGGTGAAGCCGTTGAGTGTCACTTCTGCGGCCCGAGAGGTCAGGGCTACAGTGATTGCAGCGCATACGAGCGATGCGCAGCGGAGTAATGTAGAGAGATTCATTAAGTGGTTGGATTTTAGTAGGGACATGCCATGGGATGTCACTAACTTAAACAGTCGTTGATGCTTGAATGGCGTCATTATATAGTAGGGACATGCCATGGCATGTCGCCTGAAGCCATATTAATAGGGGTGTTGCGTTAGCAGACATGCCATGGCATGTCCCTACAGCTATGAGTGCATTTCTTAAGTTAGTGGCATTGTGCCATAGCATGCCTTTACAAGGTGATGTTTTACAGTTCTGATGACTCGAATTTGACTTCGGCCACCTTGCCTGAGGGCACACCTACGTAGCGGTAGAGGATGCCGTAGTTGGCGTCTTTGCAAGCCTGTACGATGGCCTTGATGTCCTTGGCGTTGCTGTGGATGGTCTGGGCGGTAGAGTTGCGGAGCTCTTCCATGTTCTCGTTGAGGTTGTCGATGATTTCGGGGTTGCGCTTCTCGTTCATCTCGAATGTATAGACGATGTATCCGTCCTTGGCGTCGATGCTTGACATGGTGGTCTCGCTGTCGATGCGCTGTGGAGTCTGGAGCTTGCTGACTGCTACCTGTGATTTCAGTTTGGCCTCGGGGGTGTCATTGATTTTGCCGTCGATGATGTCCTGGAGGTCTTCGGGGGTGAATGTGACGGTCACTTCGGCAGCCTTGGGACCCTTGGTGTAATAGCGCACGGCCAGGGATGCCTTGTCATCGATGAGTTTCTCTGTAAACACCTTGTTTTTGCCGGTGTTGAGGAGGTTGGGGAGCATGGGGGCTATCGCGGCCTTCATCTCGTCCTCATGTCCTTCGAGGGCTTTGAGGTTGAAGCTGCGGTTGAGCACGAGGCACTGGTAGGTGAGGGTGTTGTCGGCGAAATCGATTGATTTGATCTGTCCTACGCCCGGCACTGTCACGGGCATGTGTTTGTTGGTTTCAGCCACGAGCTGTTCGAGAGAGGGACCGCTGCTGCATGATACAGCCATGACAGCCACGATGGCTGCAAAGAGTTTGCAAATGATGGATTTCATCTTGTTGTTTGTGTGGAAATTAGGTTGAGTTGATGAATATTATATATGTGTATGAATATCAATTTTGTCCTAATGTGGCTATCAATATCGATGCAAATTTAAGCACTTTGTCCCCCTTAACACCATCCGCAAAGGGGTAATTAAGGGGGACAAAGTGTATATGTGACCAGTACAAAGCAGGGACTCTCCGTAAGGCAATGTCACAAACTTAAGCAGCCTTTAATGCTTGAATGGCGTTATGAGGTAGTAGGGACATGCCATGGCATGTCGCCTAAAGCCATACAAATGAGGGGGTAGCATTAGCAGACATGCCATGGCATGTCCCTACTACATAAGAACGCAACTCCTTAAGTTAGTGACATTGCTCCGTAAGGAGCCTCATATGGGTGCGTCAGACCGTGGCCAGCTCGACGAGGCGGTTGAGGCCCGAGGCTGCCATGGCTATGCCGGTGACGAGGACTATGGTGGCGTTGATGGTGCCGAGCGGCGATGTCAGCAGCACTATCGCCACGACTATCATGGCGATAGGTACTATGTAGAACCAGAAGGGCGGGCGCGCCGGACGGCTGGCGCGTATCATCAGCACCACGTCGACTATGGCGAGGAACACGAGCAATGCTGCGAAAAGATACACTATGAATGCGGCGAAGAAGTCGGGCATGCACACTATCCATATGCCCAGCAGTCCGCTGATGATGCTGACGGCGATGGACGAACTGTCGTTGGCCTCGCGGATGTCGGAGCCGGTGCGACGGCGGCGCATCAATATCCATATGAGATTGAACACTGCCGGAATCAGCAGGGCGCAGCCGATGAGTATCACTATCCAGCGTATCACATTAATCTGCGAGTGCATCACTATCAGTGCGATACCCACTATTAGGATAATGATGGGTGTCAGGAGGTATGATTTCTTATCCATGATGAAGTTTGAAAAAGTAGGGTTATATGTGTGAAACGTAATATCTCATATTGTGTATAGATATTACGTCCAGACAGCCCCACTTGTTCACTCCGAGTCATCTCGGATGGGGCAAGCGCAGGGGTCGTGGTCCTGATGACCTTAAGGACTTTAAGGTCGTTAAAGACTTTGGCTGGGGTCAGATGCGTGCCTTGGGCTGGGTTCCCTGAAATGCTTTGAGGTAGTTGGGGGTAGAGTAGGCGAGGTCAAGGAAATCGTTGCTGTGCCAGGCTTTTTCGGCGAGAGCCACCATGTCGGTGGCGAGAGGCACCACGCCCGATATATATAATGCGTTGGGATGGCGGATTACGTCGACGGCTTTGTCGCTGCCGGAGCCGAATATGGCCACATGGTTGTGGTCGAGTATGCCTGCCAGCGATGTCTCGTCGAGAATCATCGGTCCCGGAGCCGTGACTTCACCGAGGGCTATGTCGTAGACGCCTGTGAACACCTCCATGCGCCGGGCATCGACCATGGGGCAATAGAGGGTGCCGTCGGGCAGCTCGGCCCCGGCAAACATCACATGCGTGACCAGCAGCTTGAGGGTGTCGACTCCTATGAGGGGCACTCCGAGCGAATAGGCGAGACCTTTGGCCTCGCTGAGCCCTATGCGCAGCCCGGTGTAGCTGCCCGGACCCATGGATACGGCCACGGCGTCGAGGTGCATGTCGTGGCGGCGCAGATGCTCCATGCATTCGCTCAGGAATCCGCTCAGGCGTGCGGCATGGTTGTGGCTCTCCCATTCCTCGAAGTGCAGGAGTATGAATCCGTCAGACGAAAGCGCTACCGAACATACATCGGCCGATGTCTCTATGCTTATGATTGTGGCCATTGGCTTGGATGGTGCTATCAGACACCCTCTTATAAATATGCTGAATTATAAATATGCTGAAAAATTGTAATGCAAATTTAGGCTTTTCTCTCTTATTTCACTAATTTTGTGGATAGAAATACCCACTAACTATGCTCTTATCAATGACAGGTTTCGGAGATGCCACGGTGCAGGCTCCGGAGAGAAAAATCACAGTGGAGATAAAGTCGCTAAACTCCAAGCAGTTTGACATGTCGGCACGTGTCCCGTCGATCTATCGCGACAAGGATCTGGAGATGCGCAATCATCTTGCTTCGCGTCTGATGCGCGGCAAGGTGGATATGATAGTCACGGCTGAGAGCGTCAGAGGCACTGAGGCTCCGCGGCTCAACCTCGATGTGATGCGTGATTATAAGGAGCAGATTACCAACGCCAGCCGCGAGCTCGGTCTGCCGCTGCCCACCGACTGGTATGCCATCCTGGTCAGGATGCCTGAAATATACGAGAGCTCCGATGCCGCATCGTCGAAGGTGTCGGAGGCTGAGGCTCAGGCTCTGCTTGATGCTGTAGATGAAGCTGCCGATGCGCTCATAGAGTTCAGGATGCAGGAGGGCGCGAAGCTCCAGGAATTTTTCACCAAGCGCATCGATGCCATAGCCGAACTGCTCGATATGGTGCCCCAGTATGAGACGGAGCGCGTGGCCAAGATACGTGCCCGTATAGAGGACGGCCTCGGACAGCTGCATATGGTCGACTATGACCGCTCGCGTCTGGAGCAGGAGATGATATTCTATATCGAAAAACTCGACATCAACGAGGAAAAGCAGCGTCTGGCGCAGCATCTGAGCTACTTCAAGAGCACGATGAACGCAGAGCCGGGTCAGGGAAAGAAACTCGGTTTCATAGCCCAGGAGATGGGACGCGAAATCAACACCCTCGGCTCCAAGAGCAATCACGCCGACATGCAGAAACTCGTGGTCAAGATGAAGGACGAACTCGAGCAGATCAAAGAGCAGGTACTCAATGTGCTGTGATATGGGAAACAAAGGCAAAATCATCATAATATCCGCGCCGTCGGGCACCGGCAAGTCTACGATTATCAACAGGATAATGAGCGACCCGTCGCTCGACCTGCAATTCTCGATAAGTGCCACAAGCCGTGAGCCTCGCAAAGGGGAGGCCCACGGAGTCAACTATTATTTCTTCACCGAAGCTGATTTCCGCAAGGCTGTGGCTGCCAATCTGTTTGTGGAGTGGGAGGAGGTCTATCCCGGCCGTTTCTATGGGACGCTCCGCAGCGAGATTGACCGCATCACTGCCGACGGACACAATGTCATCATGGACGTGGATGTCAAGGGCGGCATAAACATCAAGCACATGATGGGGGCGGATGCCCTGTCGGTGTTTGTCAGGCCTCCGTCGGTCGAGGCGTTGCGTCAGCGTCTGGAAGCCCGTGCCACCGACACCCCGGGACAGATAGACCAGAGGGTGGCCAAGGCTGAGTATGAGTTGGAGTTTGCGCCTCAGTTTGACCGCATAGTGGTCAACGACGACCTCCGCACGGCGGTAGAAGAAGTGCGCAAGCTGGTCAAGGACTTTATCAGCGACTGATATGGACAGCTCAGGTCGGCAGGTGATAGGAATTCTCGGGGGATCGTTTAATCCCGTCCACATAGGCCATCTGATGCTGGCATCGTATCTGAGCCAGTTCGGCCATCTTGACGCTGTGTGGCTGACCTTGTCGCCGTTGAATCCGCTAAAAGCCGGGTCCAACGAGCTTATCCCCGACATACAGCGTCTTAAGATGCTCCAGATAGCCACTGCCGATGCTTCCGGAGTGGGTGTATGTGACATAGAACTGTCTATGCCGCGTCCGTCGTTTACCATCGACACGCTGCGTCTGCTTGCCAGGAGGTATCCCCGGCGCAGGTTCAAGCTCATCATAGGCTCCGACAACTGGAGTATATTTGACAAGTGGCGTGAATACGAGTCGATACTCGACGAATTCGGAGTGATAGTGTATCCCCGGCCCGGATATGAGATAGAGACACCGATATATGAGAGCCGCGCGGAGTTTGTCAATGCTCCGATGACCAACCTGTCAAGCACGTTTGTGCGCCGAGCCTTGGCCAAAGGCGGCGACATGAACTTTTTCCTCCCTCCGGGTGTCTACAGATATATTCTTGAAAACGGACTCTACGGAGTGCGCAAACCGCAATGATTCTATAGACTATTATGTTAGCACCTAACTCATTAGCATTCATAGCTCTGTGTAACGAATACTGCCAGGCCGTAGAGCAGGCGAGGGAGTCGACCCGTGAGGAGTTTGTCGCTACGATGCTGCGGCAGCTTCCGCGCATCTACATTTCGGCCACCGACCTCAAGCCCGAGGAGGATGTGCTGCAAGAGGAGGCGTATATCGAAAATGTGCTTGACGAGCAGTATTATGACTCGCTGCGCCGCCATATAGAGAATCTCCTCGGCGAAGACGACTCGTATCTTGAAGTGTTTGAGGAGGATATGAAGTATTCCGACACTCCCATAGCGGCGAGCATCTCCGAGGGACTTTGCGACATATTTCAGGTGATGTATAACCTGCTCGATGTGGTCCGTGACGCCCCTGACGAACTCGTCCAGTCATCGCTCGCCGCTGTCAAGGAGGATTTCGAGACCTACTGGAGCCGCCCCCTCTGCAACGTGCTCCGCGCCCTCAACCACCTCCGCTACTTCGCCTGACTTGTCAAAAATCTTTAATGTCCTTAAAGACCTTAAGGACATTAAAGTCTTTAAAGACTCCAAGGGACGTGGATTTTGGGCTTTGTTTGCGCGAAAATGTGTAACTTTGTAGTTCCCCAGGCTGCGGCTTGGCGGTGATGTTACTGACCGCAATGAGAATCCCAGGAATAAAGCGCATGTATGTGTTCATGCTGGAGAGCTTTCTGCCGCTCTTCGTCATGACCTTTTTCATCACGCTGTTTATAGTGCTGATGCAGTTTCTGTGGCGCTATATCGATGACCTTGTCGGCAAGGGGCTCGGGGTGGATGTCATCGCGGAGCTGTTTTTCTACGCGGCTCTGACCATGATACCCATGGCTCTGCCGCTGGCCATACTGCTGGCGTCGCTGATGACTTTCGGCAACCTCGGAGAGCAGTTTGAGCTTACGGCCATGAAAGCCTCGGGAGTGTCGTTACTGCGGTCGATGAAGCCGCTTATAGCCCTAATAGTCCTGATAGCCATAGGGGCGTTTTTCTTCCAGAACAATGTGCTCCCCATCGCCCAGACCAAGATGTGGACGCTCCTCTACTCCATGAGGCAGAAATCGCCCGAGGTGGAGATACCCGAAGGCGTTTTCTATGACCAGATTCCGGGCTACAACCTTTTTGTGGAGAAAAAGAACGCTGATACCGGCACTCTCTACAACATGATGATCTATGACGTGTCGAAAGGCTTTGAAAATTCGTCCATCATATTGGCCGACTCTGGGCGGCTGGCTTTTTCGGAGGACCAGAAGCACCTGTTTCTGAAGCTGTGGAACGGCGAGTCGTTTGAGAATCTCAAAGAGGCAGCTTCCAACATGCGCAATGTGCCGTACAGGCGCGAGTCGTTCAGTGACAAGGAGATACTTGTCACGTTTGACGCCAATTTCAACCGTCTTGACGAGCAGGGCATGCGTAACCAGTATGTCGGCAAGAATCTCAGCGAGCTTCAGGCCACCATCGACAGCGTCGGACTGAGAGTCGACAGCGTCGGCTCCGTATATGCCGGTGAGCTGCGCAGACAGCCCATAGTGGGCACGACTGCCTACAAGACGTCATACGACGGCAAAACCTACACCTATCAGAAGGACGACGGCTCGGAGAAAGCCGGAAAACTCGTGGACATAGACTCGCTTTTCAGAGCCGGCGGCTCCCAGGAGCGTTCGTATATCCAGTCGGCGCTTAACATCGCCCGGCGCAACAAGCAGAACTATGAATTCAAAGCCCTCGCCATGAGCGAAGACCGCGAGACCATACGCCGCCATGCTATAGAGTTGCAGAAGAAGTTCACCCTGTCGTTTGCGTGCATCATCTTCTTCTTTATCGGTGCGCCGCTCGGTGCCATCATCCGCAAGGGCGGTCTCGGCATGCCGCTTGTAATATCCGTGTTCCTGTTCATCTTCTACTACATAATAGACAACACCGGATATAAGCTCGCGCGCGACGGACGTTGGGAGGTATGGGAAGGCATGTGGCTCAGCGCGGCAGTGCTGCTCCCTCTCGGCATCTTCTTCACCTATAAGGCCGTAAACGATTCGGCGGTGTTCAATGCCGATGCCTACCGCAACTTCATGCGCAAACTGCTCGGCAAGGCCCCATACCGCGTGGTGACTCTCAAAGAGCTTGTCATGGACGACGTGGACACCGACAAAGCCTTGGCTATGCTTGCCGCTCTCAAGGACCAGGCGGAGCGTGTCATCGCGGCACATCCGCTTCGGAGGTGGATGCCACAGCGTTATGACCAGGAGCAGTTTGACCGTCTGAGTGCTGACGTGGAGGCCGTGGTCACATATCTCGGCAACTCGCGTGACGTGCTTGTCATCAACAAACTGATGGATTTCCCGGTGTTCCACACCACTCTTGTAGGCAAGCTCCACATGGGCCGCGGCGCACAGGTGCATGACGCCCGTATGGTGGTCAAGGTATGTGACGAACTGTCGGAGATGCTCTCGGCCAAGAAATGAACTATGTTAATAACGATATATCTACACACCCCAACAGCATAATATTTATTCACGATGAATGAAGATATAAGACTCGACAGCATTGAGGAGGCCATAGCCGACTTCCGTGAAGGTAAATTCGTGATAGTGGTCGATGACGAAGACCGCGAAAACGAGGGCGATCTCATCATCGCGGCCGAGAAGGTCACCCCCGAGGCCGTAAACTTCATGGTGACCAATGCCCGTGGAGAGCTTTGCGCCCCTCTGACCATATCACGCTGCCACCAGCTTCATCTCGAGCATCAGGTGGCCGATAACACATCGATGCTCGGCACTCCGTTTACGGTGACTGTCGACAAGCTGCCCGGATGCACCACGGGCGTGTCTGCTCATGACCGCGCAGCCACCATCAACGCCCTTGCCGACCCGGCTTCCACAGCCGAAATCTTCGGCCGCCCGGGGCATGTGCATCCCCTCTACGCCCAGGACCAGGGTGTGCTCAAGCGTGCAGGACACACCGAGGCCGCCATTGACCTCGCGCGTCTGGCCGGACTGACACCGGCTGCCGCGCTGATAGAGATACTTAATCCCGACGGCACTATGGCCCGGTTGCCGCAGCTTCGCCAGCGTGCTGACGAGTGGGGGCTTAAGCTGGTGTCAATCCGCGACCTGATAGCCTACCGCATCAAGCACGAATCGCTCGTGGAGCGTGGAGTGGAGGTAGATCTCCCCACCGACTACGGCCATTTCCGCCTGATACCTTTCCGTCAGCTCGACAACGGGCTTGAACACGTGGCCCTTATCAAGGGCGACATCACCACCCCCGAGCCTGTGCTGCTCCGCGTGCACTCGTCATGTGCCACCGGCGATATTTTCGCCTCCAAGAGATGTGACTGCGGCGAGCAGCTCCACCGAGCCATGCAGATGGTCGAAAAGGAGGGGCGCGGCATGATACTTTATCTCAGCCAGGAGGGCCGCGGTATCGGCCTGATGGAGAAAATCAGGGCCTACAAGCTCCAGGAGGAGGGCATGGACACCGTAGAGGCCAATCTGCATCTCGGCCACAAGGCCGATGAGCGTGACTACGGCGTGGGTGCGCAGATTCTGTACCAGCTCGGTGTGCGTGACATGCGTCTGATCACCAACAATCCGGTCAAACGCACCGGCCTTGAGGGCTTCGGACTCCGCGTGGTCGAGAACGTCCCCATCGAGATAGCTCCCAACGAATATAACCGAGTTTACCTCCACACAAAACGTGCCCGTATGGGACATGACTTGCACCAGTCCTGATTAGGGCTGCTGCCGACAATATCCACTGATGACTGAATATTACGATTATCCCTCGGATTTCCCCCTTGAGCTTGGCGGCTCGCTCCCCAATCTCAGGATTGCATACAATACCTACGGCAAGCTCAACGAGCGGCGCGACAATGTGGTGTGGGTATGCCACGGCCTGACTGCCAATAGCGATGTGCAGGACTGGTGGCCCCACACGGTGGAGGAGGGGCGTTTCCTCGACCCTCGTGACCACTTCATAGTATGTGCCAATTTTCTCGGCTCGCCCTATGGCTCGTCGGGCCCTATGCAGGTCAATCCGGCCACCGGAAAGCTCTATCTTGACCAGTTCCCGCGGTTTACCATACGCGATATGGTGCGTGCGCATATGCTCCTTGCCGACCATCTCGGCATCAGCCGCATCGACACCATGATAGGTGTGTCTGTAGGCGGATTTCAGGCTCTGGAGTGGGCGGTGATGAAGCCTGAGAGCATCAGCAAGATGATACTCATGGCCACTGACGCCATAGCATCGCCGTGGACCATAGCCCTTGACGAGACCATGCGCATGGCCATAGAGGAGGACCCGACTTTCGGCGACCCCACGCCCGATGCCGGCAAAGCCGGGCTGGCTACAGCCCGTGCCATAGCCCTGCTGAGCTACCGCGGCCCCAGCGGCTACAACTTCACCCAGCGCGATGTGGAGGAGCTGCCGGCTGTGCACCGCGCATCGAGCTACCAGCGTTATCAGGGCGAAAAACTGTGCCGCCGCTACGATGTGTACAGCTATTATGCCATCCTCAACAGCTTCGATACCCATGACCTCGGACGTGGACGCGGCGGTGTGGACGCGGCTTTGGCATCTATAACGGCCAAGACGCTTGTGGTGGGTATCACTACCGACATAGTATTCCCTCCCTACGAGGTCAAGGAGCTTGCTTCCAAGATACCCGGAGCTTCGTATGCCGAGATTGAGAGCCGTTTCGGACATGACGGCTTCCTTGTGGAGCACCGGCAGCTCCACGATGTGTTTAACCCATTTATCAACGGTTAGTCAAATGAAAAACATCCGTAACTTCTGCATAATCGCGCATATCGACCACGGCAAGAGCACCCTTGCCGACCGTCTGCTCGAATATACCAAGACCGTCACCGGCAAGGACCTCCAGGCGCAGGTGCTCGATGATATGGACCTTGAGCGTGAACGAGGCATTACTATCAAGAGCCATGCCATACAGATGGACTATGAGCTTGACGGAGAGCGTTACGTGCTCAATCTTATCGACACTCCGGGACACGTGGACTTCTCATACGAGGTGTCGCGAAGCATCGCGGCGTGTGAGGGGGCGTTGCTCATCGTCGACGCTTCGCAGGGCATACAGGCGCAGACCATCTCCAATCTCTACATGGCCATTGACAATGACCTGGAGATAATCCCTGTCATCAACAAGATAGACCTTGACAGTGCCAAGCCCGAGGAGGTAGAGGACCAGATAGTGGATCTGCTCGGTTGTGACCGCGACGAGATACTCCGTGCCAGCGGCAAGACAGGTCAGGGTGTGGAGGATATACTGAAAGCTATCGTGGACCGTGTGCCGGCACCAAAGGGTGACCCGGAGGCTCCGCTGCAGGCATTGATTTTCGACTCGGTGTTTAATCCTTTCCGGGGCATCATAGCGTATTTCAAGATTATTAACGGCACTATCCGCGAGGATGACTTCGTCAAGTTCGTAGCCACAGGCAAGGAGTACCATGCCGATGAAATAGGCGTGTTGAAACTTGAGATGCAGCCCCGTAAGGAGCTGAGTGCCGGCAATGTCGGATATATCATCTCGGGCATCAAGACCTCACGGGAGGTCAAGGTGGGCGATACCATCACCCATGTGGCCACTCCGTGTGACAAGGCCATAGAGGGTTTCCAGGAGGTCAAGCCTATGGTGTTTGCCGGCGTGTATCCCATCGAGACGGAAGACTTCGAAAATCTCCGCTCGTCGCTTGAGAAATTGCAGCTCAATGATGCCTCGCTGACATTCCAGCCTGAGTCGTCGGCGGCTCTCGGGTTCGGTTTCCGCTGCGGTTTCCTCGGTCTGCTCCATATGGAGATCATACAGGAGCGTCTCGGCCGCGAGTTTGACATGGATGTCATCACCACGGTGCCCAACGTATCATACCGCGTGTTTGACAAGCAGGGAAACATGAAGGAGGTCCACAATCCCTCGGGGCTGCCCGACCTTACGCTCATCGACCACATAGAGGAGCCTTATATCCGTGCCACGGTCATAACGGCCGCCGAGTTCATCGGCCCGATTATGACCCTGTGTCTCGGCAAACGAGGCGAACTCGTCAAGCAGGAATATATCTCGGGCAACCGCATGGAGATAGTGTTTGACATGCCTCTCGGCGAGATTGTGATAGACTTCTATGACAAGCTCAAGAGCATCTCGAAGGGATATGCCTCGTTTGACTACCATCTGCATGATTTCCGCGAATCGCGTCTGGTCAAGCTCGACATCCTCCTCAACGGCGAGAGTGTAGATGCCCTGTCGACCCTCACGCATGCCGACAATGCCGTGACTTTCGGACGCCGCATGTGTGAAAAGCTCAAGGAACTGATACCGCGCCAGCAGTTTGACATAGCCATCCAGGCTGCCATCGGAGCCAAAATCATAGCCAGGGAGACCATCAAGGCCGTGCGCAAGGACGTGACAGCCAAGTGCTACGGCGGCGACATCTCGCGTAAGCGCAAGCTCCTCGAGAAGCAGAAGAAAGGCAAGAAGCGCATGAAGCAGATAGGCTCCGTCGAAGTCCCCCAAAAAGCCTTCCTCGCCGTCCTCAAACTCGACTGATTCCCCTCTAATAACCTGCTAATGTACGTTGACCATATCAATTCCATATTAAAACCTAATATAACGGAATCGGCAAAAGTCTTGGACCTATTTGCCGGTTGCGGAGGGTTGTCGCTTGGTTTTGAGGCCGCAGGCTTTGAAACAATAGGCTATGAATGTGAAGAGGCGGCGGTCAATACGTATAATAAGAATCTTAAGGGAAGGTGCCATTTGCAGAAATTGGAAGTGGGTTTTGAATATCCACATGCTGATATAGTGATTGGAGGACCACCTTGCCAACCATTCAGTGTGTTTGGAAACCAAAAGGGTATGGAAGATGCCAGAGACGGTTTCCCGATATTTATTGATGCAATCAAGCAGTTGCAACCCAAGGTATTTCTATTTGAGAATGTGCGTAATCTTGCGTATTCGCACAAATGGTACTTTGAACTGATACGTAAAGAGTTGGAACAGATAGGTTATATTATAACTTATCACTGTCTTAATGCTGTCAATTATGGAGTGCCACAAAACAGGGAACGCCTTATTGTGGTAGGTCATAAGTCCTCATTTACATATCCAAAGATGTCGTCTCATATAACCACTGTGGGTGAGGCTATCGGTGATTTGATTGATACGGTGCAGGATGAAAATAAAATCTTGACACCGCGGCAAGATGAATATATCGCAGTTTATGAGAAAAAATCTGCGTGTATAAATCCAAGAGACCTTTATAAGGACAGACCGGCTCGTACCTTGACTTGTCGTAATCTGGCTGGATGTACGAGTGATATGCAACGAGTGAGATTGCAGGATGGTCGTCGTAGAAGGCTGGTGGTGAGAGAAGCTGCCAGATTGCAGAGTTTCCCGGACTGGTTTGGATTTGATGGGTCTGAAATCAAACAGTTTAATCAGATAGGCAATGCAGTCCCCCCTCTATTGGCATATCAGCTTGCTCTTTGTGTCAAGGATACATACAGATTGCCTATAAAGGACAATGATGAAATAACGCGCCAACTAATACCACTCTCTTTATTTGATGAAATATGAATATTAAACACAAGGGAAACAAGAGCGAAAACATTAAAAAACTTATTTCTAATCTTCTTGATATACTTGGTTGTGTTGGTGTACCCATGATTGGGACAGACCGGAGATTGGAGAGAATGGCAATGGCCTGTATGGCTGTTGGGAATATAAAATCGGATTTCGCGGAAGCACGGTCTTCTGTTGATGGCTGCTTTCTCACTACCAGAGAAATCATCGCATTTGAAAACCGATATTATGGAGAGAACATCTCATCTGGGTCTTATGATGATATAAGAAGAAAAGATTTATTGATGCCCCTACAGGCTCATATCGTGATTAGTACCGCAGATATGGATGTACAAGCGACCAATAATCCTACAAGAGGTTATGCTCTTAACCCATTGTTTGCAGATTTATTGCATTCTTATGACACTTCCGGGTGGAATGAGGGGTTGCAAAAATATCTTGCACAGGTCACCTCGTTAAACGAGGAATTAGAACGGAAACGCCTTTTGGAGCGTGTTCCAGTAAGATTGCCATCCGGAATTGTATTGGAACTTTCTGCAGGTGAGCATAATGTGTTGCAGAAAGCTATAGTAGAGGATTTCCTGACGATGTTTGGTATGGGTGCAGAGGTGCTGTATATCGGTGACACATCAGACAAATATCTTTATATGGATAAGGCTACACTTGATGAGATTGGTTTCTTTACATTGGGACATGATGAACTTCCCGATGTTGTGGCCTTTTGTAGGGGAAAGAATTTGTTGTTTTTGATTGAGGCAGTCCACAGTGCTGGCCCGATGAGTGAAATAAGGGTGCGTAAATTGAAAAGACAGCTAAATGATTGTACCGCCATCCCGGTATTTATAACAGCTTTTTTGAGTAAGAAGGATTTTCGGCTGTGGGTTGTTGATATTGCATGGGAAACAGAGGTGTGGATAGCCGAAAGTCCTGAACACATGATTCATTTTAATGGATATAAATTTTTGGAGATTCACAATTAGCGATATTTATCTCAGGGGATGGCGAGGCGGAGGGCTTCGGTGGCTATCTCGGTCTGGGCGGAGGTTAGGCGTGGAAGAGGGGTGAGGGTGCGTTGGGTGGCCATCATGGAGGTGCAAGGGGTGACAAGGGCCTGTAGGGCTGCTCGTGAGCCTTGCATGGGGGTTGACATGAGAGGCCGGGCTATGTGGTCGGCAATGGTGTCGACCCATCCGTAGCCGAGGCGCGTCATGGGTGTGTTGACTATGCCCGGGTCGGCGCAGTTGACGCGGATGCCGCGGTAGTTGATGCGTTCGGCCAGGAGTGTGGCCGCCCATGTGAGTATCTGCTTGCTGCGTCCGTAGTTGTTGAATCGCTGGGCGAAGTTTGTGGCGTAGATGGCCTTGGTCGCGAAGTCGCGGCGAGGGAGGGGGAAGCGCCGCATCAGTGACGAGGTCATCACCACGGCAGCTCCTTGTCGCAACTTGGGAAGGAGGGTCAGTGTAAACGCCAAAGTGGAGATGCAGTTGACCTGCAGAGCCATCTCGAATCCGTCGGGGCTCGTCTCCGTATGGTCTATGTGCATCACCCCGGCATTGTTTATTATCCCTGTGATGTCATGGCCCATCGCTCCGATTTCGGTTGCGGCACGGCGTGCCTGCCATGAGGTCGAAAGGTCGAGACGTGCCGGGATGATGAGGCTCGGTGACTGAGGATACATGACATCAAGGTTATGGATGTAGGGGCGCATACGTTCGGGTTGGCGGCATGCTGCTATGATCACAGGTTGTCCGGCGCGGTAGAGCCGCTCGGTTATCGCGAGACCCATGTCGCCCGTGGCTCCTGTCACTACCACGGCTCCATGGGAGGGCTTGTAATTGTCTATGTCAATCATTTTTTATGCTGATGGTCAAGAAGTCGGGTTTTTATCATGTGGCGTGCGCCAGTGGGAAGCGCAGCCACGGATGGGATGGCTATGCGGTTGAGCAGTCCGTTGATATACTGGGCTTTGCGGCGCACGCATCGGCGCAGGGCGTTGCGGACGAATTTCTCGGGCGTGGTGAGCGCTCCAACTCTGACGCCGAGACGCTGCAAGCTCCGTGGCAGCCCGAACAGGTCGGTGGCTATGCCTCCGGGACAAGCTACGGTTACTGTCACTCCGCTGCCGCGCATCTCCACATTGAGAGCGCGTGAAAACACCCTGATATAAGCCTTGGTGGCAGCGTAAAGCGCTATGCCTGGCATGGGCATCCAGCACGACATGGACGACATGTTGAGGATGCTGCCGCCCCCATGTGCGGCCATGCGCATTGCCATCTGACGTGACAGGTGGGTCACAGCGCGCATATGCAGGTCTATGTATGTGTCTATGCGCCCCGGGGTGAGGTCGCTTACGGCCTTGAAGTCAAAGATTCCGGCATTGTTGATGAGCAGGTCGGGGTTAAGGCCTCGGGCGTCAAGGTATGACATCACCCTGTCAGGTGCATCGGCATCCGTCAGGTCAAGACGCAGAGTTTGAATTAAATCGCAGGTATGCTGCTCCCCGGTGCTTCCGTAACCTTCAAGTTGCGCGATCTCGTTGCGGTCGATGAGCAGCAGCCGGCAGCCGTCGGCAGCCAGAGCCTCTGAGAAGCATCGGCCTATGCCTGAAGCGGCCCCGGTGATTACGGCAAGTCGCCACGGATAGCGGCGTTTACGGCTCGTGGAGGTCATGTAGAAGGGTAACGGCGTTTGAGACTGTCAAGTTCGCGGATGAGAGAGGGCGGTATGTCGTTGACACAGTGGTGACAGGCCATCTCGCGCGAATACATCCGCGCTATGCAGTAGTTGACATGGTCGCATCCTGCGGCTTCTTCGCCGGCAGCCATGCGGTTGACGAAGTCGGGGCGGCGCAGCAGGGCGCGTCCCATCTGTATGAATTCGAAGCCCTCGCCGAGCACCTTCTCTATGCCTGACCGGGTGCTGCATCCGCCCACGTAGACAAGGGGCAGCTTAAGCTCCTTGCGGAATATGCGTGCATCGTCAAGGAAATATGTCTCGGCGTAGGGTACGGTAGGCACCATCATCTTTCCGAACCAGCGTACACCCCAGCGCAGCCACCAGGGGTGCATGTAGTGGCTCATGGAGCGTATGGGCATCGGGCCGCGCATGACATACATCGGTGCCTTGCTGACGAATCCACCCGAAAGCACCAGCGCATCGGCACCCGACTGCTCCAGTTCACGGGCTATGACGAGAGCGTCGTCTATCTCGATGCCCCCCTTGAAGCCGTCACGCATATTGGTCTTGACGAGTACGCCTACCTTGCCGTCGGCGGCTTTCATCACCTCCTCCATGCACATGCGCATGAAGCGCATGCGATTGTCAAGTGATCCGCCGAAGCTGTCGCGGCGGCGGTTGGTGTAGGGCGAGAGAAACTGGCTGATGAGGTAGCCGTGGCCGGCATGGATTTCCACGCAGTCCATCCCGGCGTCTATGGCCATGCGCACTGCATCGCCGAACGAGCGTGCCATCCCCGGCAGCTCATCGGCTCGGAGTGCGCGTACAGGGCTGTAGCTGTAGAGATTGTAGCCTCCTGAGGCCGAGACGGGGGTCTCGCCGGCAGTGCTCTTGTGCGACATGTTGCCGCAGTGGCCTATCTGGATTGATGCTTTGGCGCCGTGGCTGTGGATGGAATCGGTGATGCGTCGCAGGTCGGGTATGACTTCGGGGCGCAGAAGCAGCTGGGTGTCAAACGACACCCCGTTGCGCGTGGCCGAGGCATAGGCCAGCGTGGTCATCCCCACGCCTCCGCGTGCCACACTCTCGTGATAGTCGAGCAGCATCTGCGAGGGAGAGTTGCCGGGGCACATTCCCTCAAAGGCCGCGGAGCGTATTGTGCGGTTGCGCAGTGTCACCGGTCCTATCTTGGCCGGCGTAAACAGTAGCGAGTCGGGGTAGCGGTCGGTATCTTGCATGATGATATTCAGTAGATAAACGGTATTATGTGGCGGCGTCGGAGCCGGGTGTATTCGCTGCCGAACTCCGTGGCGTAGCGGTGGGTCAGGGCGCGTGCGCGTGGGGCGAGGTTGGCAAACGTCCAGAGGGCGAAGACAGCTCCGGCCCATGACCATGTCAGTATGGCGAAGCCCGTCCACTCTACAAATTCGCCGAAATAGTTGGCCGAGGTCACGTAGCGGAACATGCCCCCCTGAGGGATATGGTGGGCCGTGTCGCCCGGATGCCGCAGATGGCGTATGATATAGTCGCTGTGGAGGTTGATGGCCATCCCTGCCGCAAAAATGGCAGTGCCGGCTATCATCTGCCATGACCACAGCCATGACAGCGGGTAGCGGTCAGCCGGGCTGACATAGAATATCCATCCACCCTGCATAAGGGCGTTGAGCGTGTTGAATATCATCCCCATGGCGATGATTGCTACGGGCATGGGGCTGCTGCGGCGTATCAGCAGGGGGAATATGAAGGAGCGTTGCAGATAGTGGAGCTGGAAGAGCGCGAACATCACCAGCGGCGCGGCGTCCAAGCGGCGCGACGAGCACCACCACAGAGCACACATTGCCACAAACACCGGTGCCTCCATCACCACCCACCCGATGCGGTTAGGGATGCAGGGCCCCCATCGCTTTCCGCGCATGATCCCGTATCCGGCGTTGACGAAATGTAGCGCGACAAACACCGCCACGGCCGTCACAGCCATGACAACTAAAAAGATGTCGAAATTGTGAGGCTCAAACAGCGCAAAGCGATATGACTGATCCATGTCTCCTTCCTCCAAGTAGATTAGCTATCCCACAAATGTACTAAAATTTGCGAAATCCTACTCATGTTTAATTCTACAATCCCGCAATTACCGTTCATGGCATATACCTGCTCTGGTGGGTGCATTATTTGGGGGTTGCATGGGTGAGGGGAAATGAGTAATTTTGCCGGGAGTAATTTGTACCAATCTGATTTACACTTATTGGATATGAACTTTATCGAGACAGATATCAAGGGCGTATGGATCGTGGAGCCCAAGCGGTTTGGCGATGCGCGCGGTTATTTCATGGAATCATTCAAGCTTGAGGAATTTCGCAAGCATATAGGCGACATCACATTCGTGCAGGACAACGAGTCGATGTCGACCCGCGGCGTGCTTCGCGGTCTGCATTTCCAGAAAGGGGAGTTCAGCCAGGCCAAGCTCGTGCGCGTCAGCCGTGGCGCGGTGCTTGACGTTGCCGTGGACCTGCGTGGCGGAAGCCCCACCTACGGCAAATATGTGGCCGTGGAGCTGAGCCAGGACAATGCCCGTCAGCTTTTCATACCCCGTGGCATGGCTCACGGATTTCTCGTGCTGAGCGATGAGGCACAGTTCCAGTACAAGGTCGACAACGTGTATGCTCCCCAGTCGGAGGCCACACTGCGCTTTGACGACGAGACTGTGGCCGTCAACTGGCCCATAGCCCGCGAGGAGATGCTTCTCAGCCCCAAAGACCTCAAGGGCATGTCGCTTGCAGAGGTAACACCGTTCTGAAATATTGCCCAACAGACATGACATAGCACTGCGGACGGAGCTGGGCCAACGTTTGGCCCAGCGTCTGTCTCCTGTGCAGTTACGTTTAGGCCGTCTGCTTGAGATGACCACCAACGAGGTGGAGGACGAAGTGCGGGCAGCCGTTGACGAGAATCCTGCCATAGAGGTCGTAGAGGATGCCGAACCTGTGCCTGTGCATGAGCCGGAACGCCTCATACCCTATGTGTCGGGAGGATATGACAGCGACTACACTCCGTGGGAGTCCTTTCAGGAATCTCCTGTCGCCACCCTCCAGGAGCTGCTTGAGGAGCAGCTCAGCGAACTTGACCTCACGCAGAGAGATGCCGACATAGCCCGGTATATCATCGGCAACATAGATGACAACGGCTATCTGACCCGGTCAGTCGGGGCTATGGCCTCTGACATGATGGTGCATACGGGCGAGGATGTGGACGATGCCACTGTCAGGCGTATGCTTGAGGTGGTGCAGCATCTTGACCCTGCCGGCGTGGGAGCGCTTGACCTGCGTGAGTGCCTGATGCTTCAGCTGCAACGCCGTGTGGCGGAAAATCCCGAGTCGGAAGCGTTGAAAAACGCCCTTGCCATAGTGTCGGACCACTACGACGAGTTTGCCCTGATGCACCTCGACCGCATAGCCTCGCGCATGAAACTCGGCGATGAGGCCATGCACGCCGCGCTGGAGCAGATACGTTCGCTCAATCCCAAGCCCGGGGCGGCGGTGGCAGCACCGGGATACACCGAGAGGGTCAACGTGGTATCCCCGGACTTCGTGGTGGAAAATGACGGCAACCGTCTGACCGTGACCGTCCCCAACCGCTTGCCCGAGCTCGCCGTGTCAGAGTCCTTTGCCATGGATGAGGCATCGGCCATGAAGCCGCGCCAGCGCAAGGAGTCCGAAGCCATGGCTCCGTACCGCGAGGAGGCCGCCACGCTGATCAAGGCATTGCAGCTGCGGCAGCAGACGCTCTTGGCGGTGATGAAGGCCATCACAGGTTTGCAGAAGGCGTTTTTCATCTCCGGCGACACGCTTGACCTGCGTCCGATGCTGCTCAAGGATATCGCAGCCCTGACGGGATATGACATCAGCACGGTGTCAAGGGCCACAAACGGCAAGTATGTGGCGGCACCCTCGGGCATATATCCGCTGAAGATGCTCTTCAACGACCGTGCCACCGATGACTCCGATGCCACCGCCCATGAAATCATGGCAGCACTGAAGCAGCTGATAGAGGACGAGGACCCGCGCCGACCGCTCAGTGACGATGCGATAGCCGATGCCCTCGCCGCCAAAGGTTTCAACATAGCCCGGCGCACAGTTACCAAATATCGCGAGCGTATGGGCATACCCACCTCGCGTCTCCGCCGTGGCCTCTCGTGATGCAACATTTCATGTCCGGGGCTCGTTATCTTGATATATGAATCGCAGATGTATGTCAACCTGCCTATAATGTAATCAGAGTATGAATAAGTTTTTCCTGGCAGTGTCTACGGTGTTCAGTCCGTTGCTTGTCCCTACCTACGGTGTCATATTGGCGATGTCGCTGACCTTCCTGGCTCTGTTGCCTCCGGCAACGCGCTGGCTCACTGTCGGGATGCTCTTCTTTATGACTGCCGTCATCCCTGCCGGGTCTATTATGGTGATGAAGCGGCTCGGCATTGTGAGCGACCACTCCCTGAGTGAGCGCAACGAGCGCACGCCTCCATATCTGATCAGCGCGGTCTGCTATCTTGCAGCCACGATATATCTCCTCAAGGTGCATTCGCCTGACTGGCTCTGGCTCTTCATTGCCGCCGCCATGGTGGCCATGATAGTCAATGTGGTAATCACCCGGTGGTGGAAAATCAGTGCCCACATGACCGCCATGGGCGGCTTGGTGGCGTTGATGTTCCGTTTGCAGCTCTCCCACATTGCCATATATGACATGCAGTGGTGGATTGTCGGGGCGATAGTCCTGACCGGCATAGTAGGGTCGGCGCGTATCTATCGCGAGCGGCATGACCTGTGGCAGGTGCTTGCCGGTACAGCCTGCGGATTCATATGTGTATTTTTCATCACGATGATACAATAGGATACATGACTGATTTCTTTTTCTAAAAAGCATATATATAGACCATTATGAAGCCAATAGTAAGCATTATCATGGGGAGCACGTCAGATCTCCCCATCATGGAGAAAGCCGCCAAGTTTCTCAACGACATGCAGATACCGTTTGAGATGAACGCTCTCTCGGCCCACCGCACCCCGGCTGCTGTCGAGAAGTTTGCCTACGAGGCCAAGGACCGCGGCATCAAGGTCATAATAGCTGCCGCCGGCATGGCCGCCGCCCTCCCCGGCGTTATCGCCGCCATGACTCCGCTGCCCGTAATCGGAGTGCCCATCAACTCCACCCTCGATGGCCGCGACGCACTCTACAGCATCGTCCAGATGCCTCCGGGTGTGTCAGTAGCCACCATGGGCATCAATGGAGCCATGAACGCGGCTATCATGGCCACACAGATCATAGCCCTCAGCGATGCCGATGTTGCCGGGCGTTTTGCCGTGTACCGCAGCGGACTCTCCTCTAAGATTGAGAAGGCCAATGCAAGCCTTGCCGAGGTGCACTACGATTTCAAGACCAACTGATTTACTCTAACCAAGCGACATAATCCAAACCATTATCTCTGATATGCAACGGCGTGAAACCATCTCCGTCAGGGTCGGCGGTGTCAACATCGGGAGCAAACATCCGATAGCTCTCCAGTCTATGACCTCCACATCCACCATGGATACCGAGGGAAGTGTCAATCAGATACTCCGCATTGCAGCAGCCGGAGCCGACATAGTAAGGCTCACGGCCCAGGGCGAGCGTGAGGCTGTCAATCTTGAGGAGATACGCCGTCGGGTCAGGGAAAACGGGGTGGATGTGCCCCTTGTGGCCGACATCCATTTCAATCCGAAGGCTGCCTTTGCCGCCGCTCCGCGAGTGGAGAAGGTGCGTATCAATCCGGGCAATTTCGTAGACCCCGGCCGCACGTTCAAGAAGCTGGAGTACACCGACGGGGAGTATGCCATGGAGCTTGCCCGCATCGACGAGGCTCTGACACCATTCATAGAGCTGTGTCGCGAGCACGGTACGGCCATACGCATCGGGGTCAACCACGGGTCTCTATCTGACCGCATCATGAGCCGTTACGGCGACACCCCCGAGGGTATGGTGGAGAGCGCCATGGAGTTTCTGCGTGTCATGGTCAAGAGGAATTTCAGCGATGTGATCATATCCATCAAGGCGAGCAATGTGCTCGTGATGACGCGCACGGTCCGATTGCTCGTGGAAGCTATGGATAAGGAAGATATGCACTTCCCCCTGCACCTCGGGGTGACCGAGGCCGGTGACGGCGAAGATGGCCGCGTCAAAAGTGCCGTTGGCATCGGTTCGCTGCTGCTTGACGGCATCGGTGATACCATAAGGGTGTCGCTAAGCGAGGAGCCGGAGGCCGAGATTCCTGTAGCTAAGATGCTTGTGGATTATGTGGCCACAGACCCTGTGAGGCTGTCGGCTCCTAAACGCGAGAGGCAGGTGCCGGCTGTGGTCGGTATGGACATGACGGAGGATGAGGCCGCTGCGATGGCTGACAGGGTGCTGTCGGTTGACTATCATGGCTTTACACCCGAGGAGGTTACTGTCCGCGCCGCCGTGGATGTAGGCACACCGTTGCTGCGTGGCGAAGGTGATGCCGTCAGCATCACGGCTGACTGCCTGACCCCGGAGCAGTGCCACAAACTGGCATTGTCGATACTCCAAGCCACACGTCTCCGCTTCTCCAAGACCGAATACATAGCCTGTCCGAGCTGCGGACGCACCCTCTTTGACCTGCAGTCGACCCTACGCGACATCAAGGCCGCCACATCGCATCTCAAGCATCTGAAAATAGGTGTCATGGGCTGTATAGTCAACGGCCCCGGTGAGATGGCCGATGCCGATTACGGTTATGTGGGGGCTTCGGCCGGACACGTCACGCTGTATAAGGGTAAACAGCCTGTCGAAAAAAATATCCCCCAGGAAGAGGCCATACCTCGCTTGATACAACTTCTCAAACGTGAGGGGCAGTGGGTTGACCCCCGATGATTCACTATGCCGGAGATAACCGCTATTGACCGTAAGATGATGCGGCGGGCCATACAGCTTGCCCGAAACGGACGCATGGATACATCGCCCAACCCTATGGTAGGGTGCGTCATTGCCGTAGGAGACAGGATTATAGGCGAGGGCTACCACCGCCGTTGCGGCGAGGGGCATGCCGAGGTCAATGCCGTGGCATCCGTGACTGACGAGTCGGTGCTGAAAGATGCTACCGCCTATGTCACTTTGGAGCCGTGCAGCCATTATGGCAAAACGCCGCCATGTGCACGGCTGCTTATTGACAAGGGGTTGAAACGTGTGGTCATAGGTTCAGGCGACCCCAATGTCAAGGTCAACGGACGCGGTGTGGCCATGCTTCGCGAGGCCGGCATAGAGGTGGTCACGGGAGTGCTCGAGGAGGAGTGCCGTGCCATCAATCCGCATTTTATGAAGGCGTTTTCCACTGACCGTCCCTATGTGACGCTAAAATGGGCGCAGAGTGCCGACGGATACATGGATGTGAAGCGCGATGCCTCGGAAGCGGCATTCGTGTTCTCCACGCCGCTCCATCGTGCTGTAGTGCACCGTATGCGTGCCACCCATGATGCCATAATGGTGGGCAAGAATACTGCGGAACTTGACCGTCCGTCGCTGACTGTCAGGTACTGGGCCGGCAGCAATCCGCGCCGCATCATAGCCGACGGCCATGAGAGCGTAGCCGAGATGCTGTGCCGCCTCCGGGCCGAGGGGGTGACGTCTCTGCTCGTGGAGGGTGGGGCGGCTCTGTTGCGCAGCTTTATCGACAGCGGTCTGTGGGACGAGGCCCGTATAGAAGTCGCGCCGGAAGAATTAGGCGATAGGGGCAGCACAAAAGCTCCCATAATACCTGCGATGCCTGAGTCGGTTGCGACGATTGACGGCCATAAGGTGTTGAACTATAGAAGTTTGTAGAGACGTGTCATGCCGTGAGTGCCACGGACGTGGTTTCTGTGTCTCTACTTTGGCAAAACGGACGTGATGATACATCTGTCAGCATGTCGGCTGTGTGTTAAAAATCATATAAAAACGTCCAATACTCATCCTGTGGCCGGCATCGTTAAGAAATTGTTGTTAACTTTGCACGTTGAAAAAGTACGTATTTTTTGATTCATCCATGAACAAATATCTATTGGCTCTTCCGCTGATAGCCCTAATAGCTTTATTATCAACCTCTTGTAACAGCAAGAGCGATGATGAGCAGGAAGGTCAAAACATCAGCTATACAAGCACCGTCATCAGCTCGTTTTCACTCGTTGAAGATGAGGAGGTGCTGCGTGACCTTAACACGGTATTTTTCACCATAGACCTTGACAATGCGCTGATATTCAATGCCCAGCCGTTGCCTAAGGGTACTAAGGTATCGTCACTTGGCGTGACTATAGGTACCGGTGTGCTCTCGGCCATCAATATCTCATATATTGATGACAACGGCGCGACCCAGACCATCGACTATATGGCCGATTCAAGTGCAAAAATCAATTTCTCGCATGGCCCGGCCACTGTGACCGTCACCAGCGGCGACGGCAACCATACTCGCTCATACAAGATTACTGTCAACGTGTATGACGTGGATGCCGATCTGCTCGCCTGGGACGATGCGTCACGGGCCGAACTGCCTACCAATCTCGGCATAGACAATGTCAAGGCAGCCAAGGCTGTGGATTACAACGGACAGCCGCTCGTGCTTACTTCTGACGGTCAGGGCGGCCTGTGTATAGCCACATGTGCAGACATCGACAATCCCCAGTGGACCTACACCATACCTGTCATGCCGTATAATACTCCTGACGGCAGGGTCAATGTCAGCACACTGACGGTGTGCGGCGACGATCTGTACATGACGGCCGGTGACAACCTGTTGCTTACATCGTCTGACGGCGGTCGTCAGTGGGGCGTGGCAGACAGCCCCATGACTTATATATATGGTACCTACGGTGACCGTCTGCTCGGCAATCTCAAGGATGCGTCAGGCAACTATAGCCTCGTGGAATATCCCTCCGGCACCACCTCTGCCATGCCGGCCGGTTTCCCTGTCAGCGGCACTTCACAGATGCTTGCTTACGAGAAGCTGTGGATGGAATCTCCGATAAGCATGATGATGGGCGGCTCCCTCGCCGACGGCTCTCTGACTGATGCCTGTTGGGCCTATGACGGTACGACGTGGTGCAATATAGCCGTAACACCGGCGCCGAAACGGACCGGTGTCACTCTTGTGCCGTATTTCGTGTACCGCACAGCGTCTACCAGCTGGGTCACCACAAAGCTGACAGCTTTTCTTGCCATGGGCGGTACGAATCCTGACGGCACTCTGAGCAAGGAGGTGTATGTATCGACTGACTTCGGTGCGCATTGGCTCAAGGCTGATGCTCCGTTGCAGCTGCCCGACGCCTTACCTGCCTTTACAGGTGCATCAGGCCTGGTGTATTCGCAGACCATGTCGGATGACCGGCCTTCTACCTCCGCTTGGGAGGCTGTGGCATCAAATGAGATGCCCCTCTGGATCAGCCGCAACTATATCAAGGATGAGACAGGTGTGACACCCATCACAGAGTGGGAATGCCCGTACATCTATCTCATCGGCGGCTATGGCGCGGACGGTGCGATAGACAAAAATATATGGCGAGGCGTGATAAACCGACTGAAGTTCAAGCCGTTGCAATAAATGATAACCTCTCTTCTACATATAATCAGTATGCGTCGTCGCAATGCTCTGATGGTTGCTCTTGCAGCGGTCATGCTTGCCGTGGCGCTTCCTCAGCGCGTCAACGCGCAGTCGTGGCAGTCGTTTGAAGAACCATATAAGTTTGACTTCGGACTTGCCATGGGCATGGCCGGCTATTGGGGCGACCTCAGCAGCAACATGTTTTCGGACCCCGGTCTGGCTGCCTCGGCTTTGTTTCATTACCGTTTTGATGCGCGATGGCTCATCAGGGGCAGTTTTACCGGAGCACAGCTCAATGGCTCAAACAAGAATGCAGAAAATGTAGTGCCGGCCGGCGAATTGGAGTTCTCAGGAGGTTTCTATGCTCTGGATGCCCGTGCCGAGTTCAATTTCCTCAATTTCGGCATGGGTGAGACATATAAGCAGCTTAGCCGCATAACCCCCTATCTCGGGCTGGGACTCGGAGCTGCCATGTCAAGTGTCAACAAGGAGAACCATGTGGCCATGACCATCCCGATGTCGTTTGGTGTCAAATACAAGATTTCCGAGCGCGTCAATCTCGGAGCGGAGTGGACGTTCATGAAGGTGTTCGGCGACAAGGTCGACGGATACGAGAACCTGACAGGAATCAACACCGATTTCCTGCGCAATACCGATTGGGTATCTACCATACAGCTTTATTTCACATACGAGTTTGGCCGCAGATGCGTGGCATGTAACCGTCATGAATAAGACATATCATCCGGCAAATATGACTGTAAAAACATCCCCACATATATCTGACACTGCACAGGGCGCCAAAGTCCCCGTGCATGTAGCCATAATCATGGATGGCAACGGCCGATGGGCTAAAGCCCGCGGACTTGACCGTTCGGCCGGACATGTAGAGGGTGTAAACACAGTGCGCCGTATCACGGAAGCTGCATCAGAGGCCGGTATACGTTACCTGACTCTCTACGCTTTCTCTACCGAAAACTGGAACCGCCCACAGGCCGAGGTCGATGCCCTTATGCACCTCATCGGCATAGCCATAGAGCGCGAGACGCCAGACCTGATACGCAACAACGTCAGGCTGACGATGATAGGCGATACAGCCCGGATGCCTGACGAGGCTCTTGCCCGGCTCAACAGATGCGTTGATGCCACGGCGCATTGCACCGGCCTGACGCTGTGCCTGGCTCTGAGCTATTCATCACGCTGGGAACTGACCGCAGCCGCCCGACGCATATCTCAGGCCGTCAGCGAGGGACGCATCGCTGTGTCTGACATAGATGAGCGCGCCGTGTCTGATTTCCTGACCACAGCGGCTATGCCTGATCCCGACCTCCTCATACGTACCGGAGGAGACCAGCGCATAAGCAACTTCCTGCTGTGGCAGATTGCCTATGCCGAGATATATTTCACCCCGGTATATTGGCCGGATTTCACCAAAGAGCAGTTTATGGAGGCCCTTGGCTCGTATGCCGGACGTGAACGCCGATTCGGGCTGACCTCCGAGCAGCTATCGATGGACGACGGCAGCGATACTCCATAGTCCCGAACCGAAGGTGTCCCCGATGTAACCATATCAATTCAAATCCGCACATACCCCTTTCATTATATACATTAGATGCTCCGATACATCACTTTCACATATACATATTTGACCGACATGTTAAAACATCTGCTGTCACGCAATTCTCTCGCAGCGGCAGTAGTGGCAACAGCTTTCGTAGTGCTTGCTTCCGATGGGATTATGGCTCAGGACTCCGTGGCTGTCATGGCTGACCCTGTCCTGGAGAGCGTGACGATGCCGGCTGATACCGTATTCAATCCCAACATCGTCTATACGACCACTCCACGCATATATGAAATAGCCGGTATCACCGTGGACGGTGCTCCCAACTATCAGCGCGAGGTGGTGGTGGGCTACAGCGGACTCCGTGTGGGCAGCCGCATAGAGATTCCCGGCAAGGACATTACCGATGCGGCCAAGCGTCTGTGGGACCAGGGCCTGTTTGCCAATGTGCAGATTCTTGTCGACAAATTTGTCGGTGACAAGGTGTGGCTCCGCCTCAACCTGCGTCAGCAGCCACGTATCGGCACCATCAATTTCCATGGGGTTAAGAAAGGGGAGCAGAAAGACCTCGAGGACCGTCTGAAGCTGATGAAGGGCAACCAGATAACGCCCAATATCGTCAACCGTGCCAAGCAGATCATAAAGAAATACTTTGACGAAAAGGGTTTCCCCAACGCCAATGTGACCATATCTACAGCCGAGGATATTTCGGAGCCTAATTACATGACCGTGGACATCGTGGTCAACCGCCATGACAAGATCAAGGTACACAAGATCTATATCAGTGGCAACAAAGCACTCTCTGACGGAAAAATCAAGGGTGCCATGAAGAAGACCAACGAAAACGGCAACATCCTGAATCTGTTCAAACAGAAGAAGTTTGTGGAGAGCGATTATCAGGATGACCTCAACCGCATAATCCAGGCCTATAACGAGCGCGGTTACCGCGACGCCAAGATACTCAAGGACAGCGTGGTGCCCTACAGCGAAAACCGCGTGGACGTCTATATTGACGTCGAGGAGGGAGATGTGTACCATATCCGCGACATAGAGTGGGTAGGTAACACCGTCTATCCTACAGAGGTGCTCCAGGACCTTCTGTCCATGAATCCCGGCGATGTCTATAACCAGAAGCGTCTTGAGAAACGCATACGCGAGGATGACGATGCGGTGAGCAATCTCTATATGAACAACGGCTACCTCTTCTTCAATCTCGTGCCTATAGAGCGCAATGTGCGCAATGACTCCATAGACCTTGAGATGCGCATCATGGAGGGCCCTCAGGCGCGTATCAATCAGGTAATCATCAACGGTAACGACCGCCTGTATGAGCGTGTCATCCGCCGCGAGCTGCGCGTCAAGCCCGGTGAGCTTTTCAGCAAGGAAGACCTGATGCGTTCGGCGCGTGAAATCGCCGCTACCGGCCATTTCAACCCCGAGAACATGGATATCCGTCCTCAGCCCAACGAGGATGACGGCACAGTGGACATCCTCTTCAATCTCGAATCGAAAAACAACGACAAGATAGAGTTCTCGCTCGGCTGGGGCCAGACCGGCGTAATCGGTAAGGTGGCTCTGTCGTTTACCAACTTCTCCATACAGAATCTGCTTCATCCCAGTAGCTACAAGGGCATCATCCCCCAAGGCGACGGACAGCAGTTTACAATCTCGGCACAGACCAATGCACGCTACTATCAGAGCTATAGCGTGTCGTTCCTTGATTCATGGTTCGGCGGCAAGCGTCCTAACTCTCTGAGCGTATCGGCATTCTTCAGCCGTCAGACAGGCGTCAACTCGTCATATTACAACAGCAACTACTGGAACAATATGTACGGTTACGGCCTCGGTGGCTCATGGAACAACAATAACAACAACTATAACTACAATTATACCTACGAAAACGCCTATGACCCCAACCAGGTGCTTCAGATGGCCGGTGTGACTGTAGGTTTCGGCAAGCGTCTCAGCTGGCCCGACGATTACTTCACTTTTCAGGCTGATCTGAGCTACAACTGGTACTACCTTAAAAATTGGCGGTACCTCTTCCAGATGAGCAACGGAACGTCAAACTCTATCGTGCTCGGTCTGACTCTCGGACGTAACAGTATCGACAATCCCACATACACACGCCGCGGCTCTACATTCTCGCTCAACCTCCAGCTGACTCCGCCGTGGAGCCTCTTCCGCAACAAAAACTGGCAGCAGCTCTATGAGGAGAATACCGAAGAATCCAAGAAGCAGCTGTATCAGTGGATCGAATACTGGAAACTCCGCTTCAAGTCACGTACATACACTCCGCTTACCGACCCCACCGGCCAGTACACTCTCGTGTTGATGACCCGTGCCGATATCGGTCTGCTCGGTTACTATAACCGTTGGGTCAAGACTCCGTTTGAGACATTCTATGTCGGCGGTGACGGTATGTCGGGTTCATATACCTATGCTACCGAGACCATCGCTCTCCGCGGTTATGACAACGGTGCGCTCACTCCGGGCAACCGTCTTGGATATGCTTATGCACGATTCGGCGCCGAGTTGCATTTCCCGTTCCTGCTCCAGCCGTCGACCACCATCTACGGTCTCGTGTTCGTAGAGGGTGGCAATGCGTGGACCGATGTGGCCAGCTTCTCCCCGTTTGATCTCAAGCGCAGTGCCGGTGCCGGTGTCCGCGTGTTCCTCCCGATGGTGGGTATGATGGGTATCGACTGGGGCTACGGCTTTGACAAGGCTTATGGTGTCAAGGGCGGCAGTCACTTCCACTTCATCCTCGGACAGGAGTTTTAATTAACATATATTATCATCTTTGGGTTAAACCAAACATTTGTCCTAAGTGTCAAATTGTTAACTGTATAATTCTTAACCAACGAATCAAGCAACTATGAAGAAGATAATACTGGTGGCCGCGATATGCGTGATTACAGCTCTTGCCGGCCATGCCCAGAAGTTTGCGATGGTGGATATGGAATATATCCTCAAAAACGTACCTGCATATGAGATGGCCAACGAGCAGCTCAACCAGCTCTCGCTCCGCTGGCAGAAGGAACTTGAAAAGGCTGCTAACGATGCTCAGACCGCATACAAGAACTACCAGAACGAGAAGGTGTTTCTGACCGATGAAATGCAGAAGAAGCGCGAGGAGGAGATAGTGGCCAAGGAAAAAGCCGCTGCCGAGTTGCGTAACAAGTATTTCGGGCCGGAAGGCGAACTCTACAAGCGTCGCCAGAATCTGATGAAGCCCATACAGGACGATGTCTACAATGCCATCAAAAAGGTGGCTGAGGAACGCGGGTATCAGGCCATATTTGACCGTGCATCGTCGGCCGATGTGGTATTTGCTTCGCCGCGTATAGATGTCAGCCGCGAGGTGCTGTCGAAACTCGGTTATGCCAACTGACACAATCCATCAAACTAAGATATACTACACAAATTAACCATAACACTAATCTAATCTTATGATCAAGAAAATTCTTGCAGTGCTTGCTGTCGTTGCTATAGCACTCCCCGTGTGCACTATGGCACAGTCTAAATTCGGCATCGTCAATCCCGACGCCATAATGAGAGATCTCCCCGAGCTTGCCAAGGCTCAGAAGGAGCTTGAAGCAGTGTCTGCAAAATATCAGAAGGAGGACAGCGTGCTCCAGACAGAAATCCAGCTCAAGTATGACGACCTGCAGAAGACCATGCGCAATGACCCCAACACTCCCCAGGCTATCCAGGAGCGTCGTATGCAGGAAATCCAGGATATGACCAACAAGTATCAGCAGTTCCGCCAGAATGCCCAGCAGGACATCCAGCGTCAGCAGGAGAGCCTTCTCGCCCCCGTACAGCAGAAGGTGGTCGCCGCCATCAAGACTGTAGGCGAACTCGGCAACTATACTTTCATCTTCACGAGCGAAGTCCCTGCCTACGTTGGCAAGGATGTAGTGGATGTGACCACCGACGTCCGCAAGCAGCTCGGTCTCAAATAATCTGAATTCCGACTCAACATCTTACGGCAGCGCCGCCCGATAATCCCGGCAGCGCTGCCTTTTTCATCACATTGCCCTTCATCAGATATGCGATTGAATACAAGTCTGGAAAAATATTCGTCATGGATTCCATTGGTTGTGGCAGCACTGTGTCTGCTTGAATGCCTCGGCTTCATGCTCTACCACCACGCCACTACCGGCTGGTGGGGCTTCTACATGCCGGACACCCAGTCGTATATCATGGACGGCTTTTCGCTGCGCCCTCCGTTTTATCCCCTGTTTCTGAAGGCTTGCGGCATGAAGGTCAATACAGACGTGCCTACCATGATGGCGGTCACACTTGTGCCTGTAGCGATATATGTATTGTCTGTGGCGGCATTTGTTCGCATGGCCATCACTACAGGCGGCTGGTTGGGCTTATGCTTAGGATTGCTGTATGCTTTTTATCCCTCGTTTGACATATTGCCGCTTGAATTGGGCACAGAAAGTTTCTCTGTGTCATTTGTGGTGTTGGCCGTATATCTGTTCTGGCGCATGTCTTATAATCCGTCAGTGTGGCTGTGGGGTGCGTTTACAGCGATGATGATGTTGTTGCTTGCCGTGAAACCGGCGTTCCTGTTTGTGCCCGTCAGTGTCTTCATGGTGGGTGTGTTTGTCGGTTTCATGCGTGAAAAAGCTCCACTCCGTATATTCTCGCTCAGATTGGTCATAACAGGAGTTTTCGGCATCGTATGTGTGCTGGGCTACAGCTTCGGAGTCTACCAAAAATGGGGTGTGTTCACACCGTCCACTGTCAGTCTCCGCAATGCCTATTACGAAGCAAGACTATCGGGAGTGTTGGACCTTGAGTGTTGTCCCGACCCGGAACTGAAGGCTGTCCTACAGCAAAAAATGGAGGCTCGTCCGACTATTGACGAGATTGATGGCAAGGCTTGGATAGAGGCCATAGACCTGACCAACGAATATGATCATGCAGCCTTGAAGCGCACGGTTGTTGAAAGCAAAAAGAAGCATGCCGACATATGGAATGACTACTTTCTGCATAAGCTGTGCAACGGCCTGTCTGAATCCCTTGTATATCCCGGCACAGACCGTGGGGAATTTGCGGAATATGAGTTCCGTGCAGCCACAGGCCGTTTCCTTGTAGGCATAGGCATTTCCTGGTGGATACCGCTGATTGTGGCCCTTGCCATGTTGCCAATCCTTATCGGGCGGTTCGTGGCCTACATGCGTAATAGGTCAGAGTCGCAACGACGCTGCATGGATGTGCGCAGTTGGTCGTTCGCGGCCTTTCTGACGCTCATGCTTCTGGGCAATATCGTTGTGGTGGTTTTCGGCGCCCCCTATGATTTTTCACGCCTCTTAGTCCCCGTCCTCCCTGTATTCCTGCTTCTGTGCGCCCAGTTGCCGGGATTGAAATGTAGCGTCAACAAATAACCTCTGTGCATGGCGTGCCGATAGTTAAGTAAAGGGATATAGGCAAATAAAAAATGAGCATCGGGGGAACCGATGCTCGTTTGGTGGTGTCGGAGTGGCGAGATTCGAACTCGCGACCCCCTGCTCCCAAAGCAGGTACGCTAACCGGACTGCGCTACACTCCGAATGTCGCTGACCTGTGTTGCGGACGCCTCCGGCGGCTGTCCCAGTCATGACGGTGCAAAGGTAGTCAGATTTTTTGTGATAACCAAAAAATGCTGGCTAAGGGATGCCGTTTTTGGACAATATGGTCAGTCGCGGCCAAAGAAATATGACACTGAGAGCTTCCAGACGCGGTTTTGTGCGCTGTAGTCGGTCAGTATGTCGGCTTTGGTGACATATGTCATGCCTAAATTGAGAGAAGCTGTGACCTGCCACTTCTTGTAAATTTCAGCACCGATGCCCATGTCGATGCCTATGGAGCCGAACGGAAACGAGAATGCGTCGCATTTGGAATGCCCCAGCAGGAAGTCAAACGACGGTCCGACATACACTAAGGGCGCGAGGTATTCCTCAAATCCGTTGAGGCGTGTGTATTTGAATCGCAGGTGCACGGGGATGCTGAGCGTGTGCAGATAAAACCGCTGGTTGCCGTAGCCCTGTGAGCTCCACATGAGTTTCTCGCCAAGGTTGACTTTCGCGCCGAGCATCTGGTACTGAGCACCGATGTCGAGTCCAAAGCCTACGCCGGGGAATATCATTTCGCCTATTACGCCGGCTGCAAAGCCCGGAGTCTTTTTGACGGTTACAAGCGGCTGCTTGAAGTGCATGTCGGTCAGGGAAACGCCGGCGGTGGCTCCCCAGCGCATTTGTCCGTGGGCGTCAGTAGTTCCGATGGCTAAGATGACGACTGCCAGTGCGGCTGCTCTTAATGCTTGTTTTAACAGATTCATTTATGTGTCGTTGTGGTGTGTTAGCGAGGTAGTGTGGAATATTCGCGCGAGTAGCGAAGCATCTGCGGTATGTAGCCCTCGGTGTAGTCGATGGTCACGTCGGTGATGTTGCCGTTGCTGTCTTTGACGAGGCTGTACACGGGGTTGACGAAGCCTTTGTAGGGGGCTATGTCAAGGTGGGCGTAGCGGTCAAGCACTTCCTTGTGGAGCTCGGGATTGACTTTGACACCGTAGGTCTCCACCAGTGCGCGTCCGGCGGCGAAATCGCCCTCACTCTTGATGCGCTGGATTTCGGCGAGCAGCTTGGCAAACAGGCCGCGCAGCGCGTGATAGTCGTTGATCTGTACGTAGGTCTTGCCGTCGCGTTTGATTAATTCCACCACATTGTCGGCTTTGCCGTTTTCAAGAACCCAGTAGGCTATGAGTGCACGGTTGCGCATGTGGGCTTCCTCTATGTCCTTGCCCGGCTCTATGCGCATGAGCTGTGTCATCAGGCCGTTAAGCATATATTTGTAGTATTCGGCCTTGTATGCTTCAGGATTGTCGAGCAGTCCGAGTTCAAGCAGCTTGGGGTCGGCAAGATAGTAGAGGGCGAAAAGGTCGGCACGGGTCTCCTCCAGAGTGGAGCCGTAAGCTCCGAGAGCGTTTTCGTCAACTCCAGGCAACAGACGTCCCGAAGCATGTCCGAGGCATTCGTGGAGGTCGGTGTGGAGATTATCGGTGATGAAGAGGTATTTGTCCATCAGCTTGGCGGTGGGGGCGTCAATGACAAACTCGTCGTTGAATCCGTCGCCGTGTGAGGCCTCATCGTAGGCCTGGGTGATGTTTTCGAGGGTTACCGATTTCGAACCGTGGGCCGCACGTATCCAGTTGGCATTAGGAAGATTGATGCCAATGGGGGTTGCCGGATATGCGTCGCCGGCCAGGATGGCGGCAGTGATTACCTTTGCAGTCACACCCTTGACGTGGGGTTTGCGGAAACGCGGATCTACCGGCGAGTGGTCCTCAAACCACTGTGCGCTGTCGCTGATGGCTTCGGTGCGGTGTGATGCTTCAAGATTCTTGAAGTTCACTATCGATTCCCATGTGCCGGTCATGCCCAGGGGGTCACCGTAGCTTTCAATGAAGCCGTTGATGAAGTCCACACGCGAAGCGGTGTCGCCGACCCACAGGATGGAATATTCGTCAAATTTCTTGAGGTCGCCTGTGCGGTAGAAGTCCACCAGCGATTGTATCACCTGACGCTGGCGGTCATTTTCGGCATACTGCTGTGCCTTGGTCAGGTTGTCGATGATGCGGCTGATGGCTGCGTCATACAGGCCACCTTGCTTGTAGACATCCTCTACCACCTTGCCGTCGCGTTTCACAATCTTGCTGTTGAGTCCGTGGCTTACGGGAGTGAGATCGGTGGTGTCACGCAGAGCTGCGTAATAAGCCTCCACCTCGGGCTGGGTCACACCTTCGTAGATGTTGGCCGCCGATGTCACTATGAGGTCCTGTCCGTCAGCCTGGTTGACCCTCTTGGCCATGTATGTGGGGTTGAATATGACTTCCTCAAGCATTGCGAGACCTTCGGGACGCTTCTCTGCCGGGAGATTTCGTACCATGGCGTCAAAATATTCGCGCGAAAACTCCGGGGTGAATTTGTCCATCGAATAGTGGTGATGGATGCCGTTGCCAAACTCTATTTGCTTGAGGTATTTTTCCAGCGCTTTGAAGTCGGCGCTTTTGCCGTCCTTTTCGCGTGCTGTCAGATAGACGTTCTCTATGAGGTCGCGTATTGCGAGGTTGTATTTGCCGTACTGGTCCCATACGATGTCGCGGCCGGCCAGGGCTGCTTCGGTCAGATAATATATGAGGAGTTTCTGGTCAAGTGACAGCTGCTGGAATCCGGGCACCTTGTAGCGGAGCACCTGTATGTCGGCAAAGCGGTCCACCTTGTAGTCAAAGGCGTCATGCTTATCGTTGTTGTCAATGTCTGCCATGATTGTGGGTGATAACATTAATGATACACCGGCTCCTATGCCGGCTATTACGTTACGCAAGGTTGACTTTTTCATGGATATAGCGTATTGTGTTGGTTATATCGTGTGTGTATAAGGGGTTTGTCATTCCACATAGAGCACAAGGCCCTTGAGATATTCGCCTTCCGGATGGTAGATGCTCACCGGGTGGTCAGCCGGCTGGGTCAGCTGGTGGAGGATGCGCACACGCCGCCCTGTCTGTGCCGCCGCCGAGAATACCGCCAGCCTGAACTGCTCGCGAGTGATGGCCTGGGAGCATGAGAAGGTGAACATGATGCCGCCGGGGGCTATCTTGCGGAAAGCTTTCTCGTTGAGACGCTGGTAGCCGCGCAGGGCGTTGCGGATGGCGCTGCGGTGCTTGGCAAATGCCGGAGGGTCAAGGATTATCAGGTCGAATTCATCCTTGGCCATACGCGACAGATAGTCAAAGGCATCTACAGCCTCCGAGGTGTGGCGTTGCTCGGCCTCCATGCCGGCAAAGTTGATGCGGACGTTGGCTTCGGTCAGAGCTATGGCTTTGGCCGAACTGTCTACCGACACCACTCTGTCAGCTCCACCGGCCAGTGCATACACAGAGAAACCGCCTGTGTAGCAGAACATGTTGAGTACACGTCGGCCGGCAGCCATGCGGCCGAGCAGAGCGCGGTTGTCGCGCTGGTCTATGAAGAAGCCGGTCTTCTGTCCTTTGAGCCAGTCGACGTGGAATTTCAGGCCGTTTTCAGTGGTGATGTTGCCTGTGTCGTGGCCGAGGATATAATCGTTCTGCGGATCAAGGCTCGCTTTGTAGGGGAGCGTCGTCTCCGACTTGTAATATACGTTTTTGATGCGTGCCTCCGGCAGTTCGGTAAGTGCCTGGGCTATGGTGTTTCGGGCATAGTGCATGGCCGGCGAGTGGGCTTGCATGACCGCGGTGTCGCCGTAGATGTCAACAATCAGTCCGGGGAGGAAATCGCCCTCGCCATGTACCAGGCGGAATGCGTCATTGTCATCGCGTAGCAGTCCGAGTGTACGGCGCAACTGCCATGCGCTGGTGAGACGCTTGAGGTAGAAATCACCGTTGATGTCGGTGTCGGCATCGCTCGTAAGCATCCTGACGGCTATGCTCCCTATCTGATAGTGGCCTGTGCCGAGCAGACGGCCGTCGGCGGCTGCCACCCTGACTATGTCGCCCTCCTCTATGCCGTCGGGCATCGAGGCGATTGCTCCTGAGAATACCCAGGGGTGGAAGCGCATAAGCGATTCGTCCTTGCCGGGGCGGAGTGTTATTGTGGGATATGCTGTTTGTGTCATAGTGTCGCGGAGTGCAGGGTTATTTGAACAAGGCTCTGAACAGGTCCATGCCGTTGGCATACAGCAGCAGACAGAGCAGGAAGCACATGCCTATGTATTGGGCTATCTCGATGACCTTTTCGGGAGCCTTGCGGCGTGTGATGACTTCATAGAGCAGGAAGAGCACATGGCCACCGTCAAGCGCAGGGATGGGCAGCAGATTCATGATGGCGAGAGCCACCGAGAAAAATGCCGTAATCTGCCAGAAGGCATACCAGTTCCATGAGTCGGGAAACATCGAGCCCATGGCCCCGAAGCCGCCGATGCTCTGAGCGCCCTCGGCTGAAAACAGATGCTTCAGGGAGCCTACATAGGCTCCGAGGGTCTCTGTGCCTATCTTCCATCCCTGAGGGAATCCGCTTATCAGGTCATAGCGGACCGTCACCGTCTCGTAGATATCGAGAGGCGAACGGAGCTGGAACCCGAGCTTGCCGTATTCGTCAGGCGTGGCCTTGAATGTCAGGGTGTCGGCACTTCTGACCACACGTATGTCGGTGGCGCGTCCGGCCTTGGCACGCAGGGCAGGGGATAGTTCGGTGAAGCTCGGCGTGGCTTCGCCGCCTACGCTTATGATGTGGTCGCCCTCACGCAGACCTGCCACAGCCGCAGGGCCTCCGGCCACGAGACGCTCCACATATACCGGCACTCGCGGAGCAAGCAGTCCGCGGTCATTGTTGAGCTTCAGCACAAAGTCGTCGGGGAGTTTGATGGTCACAGTGTCGGTGTGGTTGCGGAGCACCTTGACTTCATGGGCTTCGGCAAGTTTGAGCACAAACTGCTGGTCGGCAGCGTCAAGAGGCTTGCCGTCGGCACTCAGTGGGATGTCGCCGTTGCGAAATCCGTATTGCTGCGCCGTCGGCACATAGTCGAAACCTTCGGTCACCTTGTCCAGTGGCACGTATTTGTCGCCCCAGTAGATGGCGATGCCGGCATAGATGAGGATGGCGAGGATGAAGTTGAACAGCACGCCTCCGAGCATGACCAGCAGACGCTGATAGGCCGGTTTTGAGCGGAATTCCCACGGCTGCGGCTCACGGGCCATCTGCTCCTTGTCCATGCTCTCGTCGATCATGCCGGCTATCTTGACATAGCCGCCGAGAGGCAGCCATCCTATGCCGTATTCCGTGTCACGCCATGTGGCGCGTCCGTTGGCAGCCTTGTTCTTGGCTTTGGGTTTCCATTTCACCAGCGAGAAGCCCGGATTGAAAAACAGGTAGAACTTCTCGACCTTGATGCCGAATATGCGCGCAAAGATATAGTGGCCAAACTCATGTATGACTACCAGAAACGCAAGTGCGGCTATAAGTTGCGCCGCCTTTATGAGGAATGATTCCATCTGAGATATTCAAGTGTGATAAGACCGACAAATATAGCCATTTTTCCCCGATATGGCAACATTACAGGTCCGTACCACCTGATTTCACGACGGTTGTGACGGTTGCGACGGATGTGTCGGGTCTGTCCCGGCGGTGTGTGTTGAAGCCTCGGGTTTGGCCGCGGATGGAGCTGTCGAATGGGTCTGGGCTGCGATTTTGTCGGCTCGCTGTTGGCGCAGACGTATCACCGTCGAGGTGATGAACACCGTGAACAGCGGAAACATGATCATCCCCATGCCTGACAGGACTATCTGTAATACCTTGCCCGCGATGGTTATAGGAGCTATATTGCACCCGATGGTAGTCACTACCATACATGAGAACCACAGGGCCGAAGAGTAGTCGGGAATCTGGGGGTTGACAGGCTGCTCGCGCTCAAATATGATGAGGCTACAGAAGTAAACCACCAGCACAAGTATGGAGGTATAGCTCGCAAATACCGATGCCACACGGTTATGCGCGAAAAATCCTATGATGATGGCTATGGCCAGCCCTCCGCGTGCCAGAGGGATGAAGCGGAGGAAGTAGACCGTCTCGGCGCTCAGATTGAGATTAAATTGATTGATGATGTTGAGTACAGGTATGGAGAGTATGAAAAACAGCCATCGGCGGCGTATATAGCGCCATTTGTTGCGTGCAAATGACAGCTCGATGAAAAATGTAGCCATGAACACCACGCATACCCAGAACTGGAACGTCATATAGGTGTGGTTGTCGAGAAACGGTATGCCCTTGAATGTGTCTACCGAGATAAACACTATGAGCAGTACCGATAAAATCAATACCGTGGCATTGAGGATTCCGGTGATGCGCTGTTGGCCGGGAGTAAGGGCCGATAGTCTATTGTGGGAGGGTGATGACATGGCGACAAGAGATGTGCTGTTACTTATTTTTCTAACAATATTGGGCCATTTATGGTTTTGTCAAAATTAACTTGTATATTTGTGGCAATAAAAACACACGTCTTTTCTGAACTCCTACGCCTCCATCCTTGTGCGTCAGAGAAAGTGACACTATATAAATGGAATTAGTTACTCTCGAAGAGCAACATTTTAAGACCGCTTGCCAAAAACTGGCCGAGAAAGTGCAGCACATGCAATTTCGGCCGGACGTCATCATAGGCATACGCTCCGCCGGCGTTTACGTAGCCGACGAAGTCGCCAAAAGCTATCCTCAGGCCAAGGTTTATTACATCAAGCCTCTTGACAATAAGCCGTCATCGCGTAAGCTGTTCAATGTGCTCTTCCGAATCACACCCGAATGGCTCTTGAAAAAATTGCGGGAACTCAAGGAGACAGGCCGTTCGACAAAGAAACACACTCTGTCACGCAAATTTGAAATACCGGCAGAGGTCAAAGAACTCGGCAAACAGCATGTGCTCCTCGTGGATGACTCCGTAGACGGAGGGTCCACCCTCGGGAGCGCAGCCAAGCGGCTGATAGCTCTTAATCCGGACATAACCCTGTTCACCGCCACAATTGCGGTCACTCGCCGTTACGCCATATGCAAGCCTGATGTGTCGTTGTACCGTCCCGGGACGCTCGTGCGCTATCCCTGGTCGGTCGACTTCAAGCCCGGACATAAATATCCAACGCCAAAATTCTGATTAAGTATAACGCTTCTTTATCTCGGGTGTCGGCATGACGGAAAAGGGCAAAATAGCGGTAATTGATGTAGATGACACTCTCCTGTGTGGAAACTCTCTCAAAATGCTTCTCTGGTGCACGCTGAGGTGTCAGATCAGGCGGGGACGGTGGAAACAATTGTCGCTGCTGGGCTGGGAGATATTCAAGCGCATATGCCGCATGTCATCACATGTGGATCTAAAACGGCAGATATGTGTCTCGGCTGTCGATGCCTTGACTCCCGATGACTTTGAGGCTCTTACGGCTGAAATGCTGGCCAAGGTGAGGCCATCGGTGCGGCGTGTCATCAATCATTGGATTGCCGACGGCGGCGGTGTCATCATTGCGTCGGCAGGACTGAGGTTTTGCCTGCAAGACCTTGTGGAGCGTATGGGGCTGCGATACCTTGTGGCTACGGATTTTGACCCATCCGCAGGGACCATGGGCCCCGAAACCCGTTCGGAGTCAAAACTGCAAGCTGCCAGGAGCATGGCAGCAGCCGAACATCTTGGCGAGATAGGGGTGGTGGTGACTGACCATGTCGATGATCTGCCTCTGCTTTTATTGCCGGATATCAGGAGGGTGCTGGTGTCTCCGCGCCGCAGTCTGTGTGAGATTCTCGATGCATCTTCTCTCTCTTATGAAATAATCAACTGACCGAAAAACATACGGCTACACATATATATTATGGACACTCCTCATAACGACAGCATCGTCATCATACCTACATATAACGAATGTGAGAACATTGCTTCCATCATCGAAGCGGTGTTTGCATTGCCGCATCCGATGGATGTGCTCGTAATTGATGACAACTCGCCTGACGGCACCGCCCAGATAGTCAGAGACAAGATGGCGGAGCATCCGGGCAGGGTGCACCTGCTGGAGCGGCCGGGGAAACTCGGCCTGGGCACGGCATACATAATGGGCTTCAAATGGGCTCTGGAGCGTCCCGGATACCAGTACATATTTGAGATGGATGCGGATTTCTCCCATAATCCGGCTGACCTGATAGCTCTGCGCGATGCTTGTGCCGTAGAAGGGCATGACATGTCCATAGGGTCGCGGTATGTCACCGGGGTCAATGTGGTCAACTGGCCCATGGGTCGCGTGATGATGAGCTATTTCGCGAGCAAGTATGTCAAGATAGTCACCGGCATGCCTGTCAATGACACTACAGCCGGCTTCGTGTGCTACACGCGGCGTGTGCTTGAGGCTTTGCCCCTCGACGATATACGGTTCAAGGGCTATGCTTTCCAGATAGAGATGAAATTTACCGTGTATAACTACAGATTCTCTATCAAGGAGGTGCCCATCATATTTGTCAACCGCGTGCTCGGCACAAGCAAGATGAATTCGGGTATCTTCGGCGAGGCCATGTTCGGCGTGCTGCGCCTGAAATGGGATAGCCTCTTCAAGCACTATCCCGACTACTCGCGTCCGCACCGTGAGCTTCCCCCTGGCAAGTGACGGCAGGGGCGCGACATGCCTCTTCTACGCGGTGCTATCTTGAAATATGACTATGGAAACCTGGATGATTATATATAATGTGGCGGTTGTCAACCGAGGTCTCATACGTCGCGGCGTCGTGACGATACATGACCGGCGCATCGCCGCTGTGTCATATGCGACCGATGGTCGGCTGCCTGAGGGAATCAAAGAGAAATACCCCGATGCGGTGATAATCGACGGAAACGGTGCATATCTGATGCCCGGGGTGATAGACACCCATGTGCATTTCCGTGACCCGGGCCTGACCGACAAGGCCGATATGGCCACTGAAAGCTCCGCAGCTGTGGCCGGCGGCGTGACTGCATGTATCGACATGCCCAACACGATTCCGCAGACCACCTCCATCACGCGCTGGGAAGATAAAATGGCGCATGCTGATGGTCGCTCCAAGACCAACTATGCTTTCTTCATAGGCGTGGCAACCGACAATATGGATCAGCTGCTGGCTGCCGATTATACACGTGTGGCCGGGATAAAACTGTTTCTCGGGTCGACTACAGGCGACATGATGGTGTCCGACGGCACTTTGATAGAGCGTCTGCTTGCCGATGCTCCCTGCCCCGTAGTGGTGCATGCCGAAAGCGAGAAGGTAATCCAGGACAATCTTAAGAAACTTAATCCGCAGGGACTTGCTGACCTCCCCGTCGAATACCATTCGCGGCTCAGGACGGCTGAGGCATGTTACGAGTCCTCTCGTGCCATAGTAGAGATGGCTCTCAAGCATGACGCTCTGCTACACATAGCCCATGTCAGCACGTCAGCCGAGCTGTCGCTACTGTCATCGGGTCCTCTGCTTGGCAAGCGCATCACTGCCGAGACATGTCCGCAGTATCTTCTTTTCAGCGATGAGGACTGGGCTGCGAGAGGTGCGCGTATGAAATGCAATCCGGCTGTCAAGTCGGCGGCTGACCGTGATGCTCTGCGCGAGGCCGTGCGCTCCGGACTGATAGATACGATAGCCACCGACCATGCTCCTCACCTGCTTGCCGACAAGGAGGGTGGGGCATTGAAAGCTAAATCAGGGATGCCGATGGTGCAATTTTCGCTTGTAAAGATGCTTGACCTGTTTGGACCGGCATTGGCGGCGGAGAAGATGTGCCATAACCCGGCGCGCCTGTTCGGTGTGGAGGAGCGCGGATTCGTCGATGTCGGGATGTATGCCGATCTTGTGCTCGTATCCCGGCGGGATTCACCCCATGTCATCAAGGACTCGGAGGTGCTCAGCAAATGCGGCTGGACACCTCTCGACGGGATGACTACGGACTATAAGGTAGATGCCACAATCGTCAACGGACGTGTGGCCTATAGCTCTATTGACGGCGTAGAGGCGCATGATGAAGCCCTCGGTCTCCCCCTGAGATTCAATCCTGTGCGCCGGTAGGTGCAGTTTATACCAGCTCGGCTATAAGGGTCGCTGAGGTGGAGGATACGATGCGTACACGCACTGTATCGCCGATTTTATAGTCACCGCGAGGCACGATGACGGCCTTGTTCTGGCTGTTGCGGCCTAAGCGTTGGTCAGTGCTGCGTTTTGACACACCTTCGATAAGCACATCAAATTCTTTGCCGATGTCACGTCGGTTGCTCTCAGCCGACAGTTCGTTTTGCAGGGCTATCATGCGGTTGAGGCGTTCGATTTTGACGTCTTCGGGTATGTTGTCGGGCATAGTACGCGCTGCCAATGTCCCCGGGCGTTCGGAGTATTTAAACATGAAAGCCGAGTCGAATCCCACCTCTTTCATCAGCGACAGGGTCTCGTTAAAGTCATCTTCGCTTTCGTCGTGAAATCCTGTGAACAGGTCGGTGGATATGCCGCAGTCAGGGATTGCGCTGCGTATGGCGGCTATGCGGCCGAGATACCACTCGCGTGTGTATTTGCGGTTCATGGCTTTGAGCACCTTGTTGCTTCCGCTCTGCACAGGGAGGTGGATGTGGCGTGCGATATTAGGGTGCGACGCGATGACCGATATAGTGTCGTCGCTCATATCCTTGGGGTGTGAGGTGGTAAACCTGATGCGCATCTCGGGCGCGTGTTCGGCCACCATGGCGAGCAGACGGTCAAAACCTGTGGTCTCCCCGGTGGCGGCATCGGTGAATGAGTAGGAATTGACATTCTGCCCCAGGAGGGTGACTTCGCGGAAGCCTTTGGCGCGCAGGTCGTCAAGTTCGGCGAGTATGCTGCGTGGCTCTCGCGAGCGTTCGCGCCCTCTGGTGTAGGGCACTATGCAGTATGAGCAGAAATTGTTGCAGCCACGCATGATGCTTATGAAACCGCTGACACGGTTGGCGCCGATACGCACGGGGATGATGTCGCGGTAGGTCTCGGTGGTCGACAGCTCTACGTTGATGGCTTTTTCGCCGTTTTCGGCTGCGGCAAAGAGGGCAGGGAGGTCAAGGTAGCTGTCCGGACCGGCCACTATGTCGACTTTGTAGTCGTTGATAAGGGTGTCTCTGACGCGCTCGGCCATGCAGCCTATAACCCCGGTAAGCATGCGGCGGTCACGCGGACGCTTGCGGCGCATGGCGTTGAGAGCCTCGAGGCGTCCTACGATTTTCTGTTCGGCGTTGTCGCGTATGCTGCATGTGTTGAGTAGCACTGCGTCGGCATCGTCTATGGTTTCGGTCAGGCTGTAGCCGGCCATCTGCATTACGGATGCCACCACTTCGCTGTCGGCGACATTCATCTGGCAGCCGTAGGTCTCAATATATAGTTTTTTATCGGTTACAGGGTGTGATTCGATTGCACTCATCGGTTAAAAGTGTGCAACTCTTTGTTGCACTTCATAAAAGTATTTCGTAATTTTGCGGAAACAGAAAAGCAATCTTTGCAAATCGGAAATAAAGCCTTATGACCCAACATGGTAGGTGCCATAGCGCGACTGTCGCAACTCGCAAAGGGTTGTCGTATGCAAATTTACTAAAATACTCACATTAACATCATATTATAAACAGAGAAAATCATGTCATTCCCCGTAATTTCAGCCACTGAAGCCGCTCAATACATAAAGAACGGCGACAACATCGGTCTATCAGGATTTACTGCCTGCGGTACGCCCAAAGCTGTCACCGAGGCTCTGGCAGAAATCGCCACAAAGGAACACGCCGAGGGACGTGACTTCAAGGTGAGCCTTTTCACCGGTGCCTCGACAAACGATTACGTTGACGGTGCTCTCGGCCGTGCCAACGCGATAGACAAGCGCGCTCCCTATCAGAGCACTGCTGACTCTCGCAAAGGCATCAATGCCCGTGACATCAACTACTTCGACCTGCATCTGTCAGAGATGGCTCAGAAATTACGCTATGGTTTCTATGGCCCGATGAATGTGGGTATTATAGAGGTGGCTGACATAGAGCCTAACGGCGACGCCGTGCTCGGCACAGGCGTGGGCATGAGCCCCACTGTAGCCATGATGGCCGATAAGATCATCATAGAGCGCAACCATGAGGTGTCGCCGCGTATGCGCGGTGTACATGACATCGTGCTGCCGCTTGACCCTCCCTACCGTCGCGAAATCGGCATCTATAAGGCCTCTGACCGCATCGGCTCTCCGGTGCTCCATATTGACCCGGCCAAAATCGTGGGTATCGTGGAGACCAACGCCAAGGACGGTGCCAAGACCTTTACTGCTCCCGATGAGGTCAGCCAGCATATAGCTGCCAACGTATGTGACCTGCTGGCCAGCGACCTCCGCGCCGGACGCATCCCCAAGGAGTTCCTTCCGCTGCAGAGCGGTGTGGGCAATGTGGCCAATGCAGTGCTCTTCGGCCTCGCCGAACGTGATGACATACCTGCTTTTGAGATGTACACCGAGGTGGTGCAAGATGCCGTAGTAGGTCTCATGGAGAGCGGCAAGTGTAAGTTTGCCAGCGCATGCTCCATGTCGTTCAGCGACGAGATGATGGATCATGTATTTGCCAACATGGACTTCTTCCATGACCGCATCGTGCTTCGTCCGGGCGAAATCTCCAACTCTCCCGAGGTGGTGCGCCGACTCGGCATCATTGCCATGAACACCGCTCTCGAAGCTGACATATTCGGCAATGTCAACTCTACGCATGTGACAGGCACCAAGATGATGAACGGTATCGGCGGCAGCGGCGATTTCACACGCAACTCCTACCTGTCTATATTCTCGTGCCCCTCGGTGACCAAGGGCGGAGCTATCAGCAACATCGTCCCAATGGTGTCACACGTTGACCACTCGGAGCACTCCGTAGACATCATCATCACCGACCAGGGCATCGCCGACCTGCGAGGCAAGTCGCCCATTCAGCGTGCGCATGAAATCATAGAGAATTGCGCACATCCTGACTATCGTCCTCTCCTGCGTGACTATCTTGCTCGCGGAGCCAACGCTCACACTCCCCATTCGCTCCACAATGCTTTCGCTTTCCACGAGGCATTTATCGAGACCGGCGACATGCGTAACGCCAAATTCTGCTGATGTAACGATAACGCATATAACCATGACTGCGCCTCCTCTGCCGAGGCGCATCTGTCAGATAAAAACGCGCTGCGCCCCCGGGCCGCAGCGCGTTTCGTATCCCAGCCAGACCTACGGTCTGTCTGACACTGGCCTAACATCTGTACCTCCCACGGAGGCAGCAGCCCTGTAGCGTGTGGTCACTATGTGTGACACGATATGTCACGAACTTAATCAGGCGTTAATGCTTGAATGACGTTCATATGTAGTAGGGACATGCCATGGGATGTCCCTGCTGCAGAGTTAATTTATTTACATTTGTAGCAGGATGACATCGTCCTGTCCAATCGCCTGTAGTGGCTCATCTACGGTTAGTGCAAACCCTGTTTTCCCAGTGCTTTCGGGGCGAATTTTTGCTTGATTTGACCATATATGTATCTATATTTTTATAAATGATGATAATGATTATTTTGCTATTAATCAGATTAATACAAAAATATCTCAGGTTATATAATCTATATTTTGTTTGTATTTTGTTGTGGAGGGTGTGGACTCGTCGTAATTTTGCAGTGTCAGTCAATGACACACATGTTTAGATTGACTTTCATTTTTCAGACTGATATTTTTAGGTTAATGCAAGAAATAATAGAATTGGTAAGAAAGATGTGTTTTTAGATTAAAGCATACATGACAGCGGCGACATTGTGAAATGTCGCCGCTGTTCCATTTATCCAATTTAACATGTCTGGGAGTGAGATTTATTGCATCAAAGATGGCTTTCTAACGGAAAATTCGCTATATTTGCAGAAATTCTGAAAGGAATGTCCCAATCGCTTAGGCAATGCACTGAAAGCATCCGCGCAAAATGTCTGATATTGACAGAGCGCTATGAGAAGCTCCTCGCTTACAAGCGCGAAGCCGATGCCATGATGAGAAGCCAGCAGTCGGAGATAGAGCGGCAGAAGGCTGAGATAGCGCGTCTTGACGGCGAACTCAGAGCCTTGAAACTGGCCGATGCGATAGCCCCGACTGAGCATGACCGCCAAAACGCACGGGAACTCTTGACAGGATTGGTGCGGGAAATCGACCAGTGCATCAATGATTTAACACACTGATGCGATGAAAGACGAACTGAACATAACACTACGTATAGCCGACCAAGGCCCTTTTCCGATGACTGTGTCACCACAGGACGAGGAGAATATCAGGAAAGCGGAGTCGCATGTCAACCAGTTATGGGACATTATGAGGCAACGCTACCCCGACAGGCCGTCGGCAGAACTGCTCGCCCTCGTGGCGTGGCAGTTTGCACGGCTCAACATAACACAGGAAGCCGATGTCAAGGCTGCAGAGGCAGCCGCCGAATCGACAGATGCCGCTCTGACAAAGCTCCTTGACATGCAGCCTTGAACCCTGCCAGAGGGTTATGCTCGTCATCACATTCATGCGATAAACCTTAAAATCACACTACTGTTACCCCTGCACCTACATCTGCAGTCATCTGCGTAAACGTCCTTTCGTCTTAATACGCAGGTCATCATGACTATCCCGCGCCCATGATGCCTGATGAAATCCGACGAGACGCAGATGTGCCGCCAGCGTAGAGTGCTTTTTGTTTTTTTTTACACATATATCCAACACGAATATGGACGTATTCATTCCCATTCTCGTAGGCCTGGTAGCCATAGCCATCGGAGCCGGAGTTACAATCATCTTGCAGCGCAGGTTGGCTAAGACCCGCGCCAAGTCTATCATCGAAGAGGCTCATCTCGAAGCCAATGTCATAAAGCAGAACAAACTCCTCGAGGCGCGAGAAGAGGAGCTTAAGATAAAAGGCGATGCCGAGCGTCAGGCTAACCAGCGCATGCAGAAGCTCCAGAACATGGAGAGCAAGATGAAGCAGCGCGAGATGCAGCTCAACCAGCAGCAGAGCGAAAACCAGCGTGCGCGCAACGACATAGAGAACACCCGCGCCAACCTCGAAGCCCAGCAGGCCCAGCTTGACCTGCGCAAGGGCGAAGTGGAGAAGATGCGCCTCAAGGCCCAGGAGGAACTGGAGCACATATCCGGCCTCTCAAGCGAGGAGGCCAAGGAGCGTCTGGTGGAGTCGCTAAAGGACGAGGCCAAGACCGCGGCAGCAAGCTATATCAATGACATCATGGACGAAGCCAAGCTGACAGCCAACAAGGAGGCAAAGCGCATCGTCGTGCAGACCATACAGCGTGTGGCCACAGAGACAGCTATCGAAAATTCGGTGACCGTGTTCCATATCGACAGCGATGAAATCAAAGGCCGCATCATCGGTCGTGAAGGCCGCAACATACGCGCTCTGGAAGCTGCCACGGGCATTGAAATCATAGTGGACGACACCCCCGAGGCCATCGTGCTTTCAGGATTTGACCCTGTGCGTCGCGAGATAGCCCGTCTGGCTCTGCATCAGCTCGTGGCCGACGGCCGCATACACCCGGCCCGCATCGAGGAGGTGGTCAGCAAGGTGCGCAAGCAGATTGAGGAGGAAATCATCGAGACCGGCAAGCGCACAGCCATAGACCTCGGTATCCACGGTCTCCATCCCGACCTCATACGCATGGTGGGCAAGATGAAATACCGCTCAAGCTACGGCCAGAACCTGCTCCAGCATGCACGTGAAACAGCCAATCTCTGTGCCATCATGGCTACCGAACTCGGTCTCAATGCCAAGAAGGCGCGTCGTGCCGGTCTGCTGCATGACATAGGCAAGGTGCCCGATGAGGAACCCGAACTGCCGCATGCACTGCTGGGCATGAAGCTTGCCGAGAAATACAAGGAGAAACCTGAGATATGCAACGCTATAGGCGCCCACCACGATGAAATAGAGCAGACATCGCTTCTCGCTCCCATCGTGCAGGTATGTGACGCCATCTCTGGCGCACGCCCCGGCGCACGCCGTGAAATTGTCGAGGCTTATATCAAGCGTCTTAACGACCTTGAGCAGCTCGCTCTCTCATATCCCGGGGTCGTTAAGACATATGCCATCCAGGCCGGCCGCGAGCTGCGCGTGATAGTCGGAGCCGACAAGATTGACGATGTGGAGACCGAAAAGCTCTCTGAGGAAATAGCCAAGCGCATCCAGGATGAGATGACATATCCCGGACAGGTCAAAATCACGGTGATACGTGAGACCCGTTCGGTAAGTTTCGCCAAGTAAAAAATACGTCTGCTCCCAATGGACAAATCAAAGAATCGCAATGCCTCAGCCACACCATCAAAGGCGGCGGCTCCAGGGTCTGCGGAGGGTGATAACACTCTGGCTGACAGGGAGACGGCTGACGGCGGCCAGGCATGTCAGGCTTCTTGTGGCGGCGGTTGCTGCCGTCGCAGGGGGGAGCCGCGTGGCAAGCTTTACTGCTATGACTGGCTTGACGACATTCCCGGTAGCTTCACGACCTCGGATGTCGTGGAGGTGCAGTTTAAGAATACCCGAAAGGGTTTCTACCGCAATACGTCAAACCTCCAACTCAATATCGGTGACATCGTGGCCGTGGAAGCCAATCCGGGCCATGACATCGGGGAGGTGACCCTGACCGGTCTGCTTGTCGAAAAGCAGATGCGCAAAGCCAATGTGAAACCCGACTCCGAGCTGAAACGCATATTCCGCCATGCCCGTCCGGCCGATATAGACAAGTGGGAGGAGGCAAAGGCCAAGGAAAACGACACGATGATACGCGCACGCAAGATAGCCGAAGACCTGCATCTCAACATGAAAATCGGTGATGTGGAGTATCAGGGCGACGGCAACAAGGCCATATTCTACTATATAGCCGACGAGCGCGTGGACTTCCGCCAGCTTATCAAGGTGCTTGCCGACGCATTCAAGGTGCGCATCGAGATGAAGCAGATAGGTGCGCGTCAGGAGGCCGGGCGCATCGGGGGCATCGGTCCCTGTGGCCGTCCGCTGTGCTGCTCCACATGGATGACGTCGTTCGTGTCGGTGGGCACTGCCGCAGCCCGTTTTCAGGACCTCTCGCTCAACCCCCAGAAGCTGGCCGGACAGTGTGCCAAACTCAAGTGCTGCCTTAACTTTGAGGTGGATGCCTATGTAGAGAGTGTCAAGAAACTTCCGCGCAAGGATGTCACCCTTGAGACAGCAGACGGCACCTACTACCACTTCAAGACCGACATATTCAAGAAGGAAATCACCTATTCGACCGACAAGAATGTCCCGGCCAATCTCGTGACTATCAGTGCCAAAAGGGCGTTTGAGGTCATGGCTCTCAACAAGAAAGGGGAGAAGCCGGTGACTCTGCTGCCCGACGGCGCCAAGAAGCCCGACGAGAAGAGGGTGGTGGACCTCGTGGAACAGGAAAGCCTGACCCGCTTCGACAAGGCAAAGAAGAAAAACAAGAAACGGAAATCGGCAGCTGACAAAGCGCGTAAGGCGGCCGAGGGCTCCCAGCCTGACAAGCCGCAGACTCCCGACAACGGTGGCGGCAGCAAGCCGAATGACGTGAAGCCTGCAAAACCAGGCGAACCGTCGCCGCGCCGTAACCGCAACCGTAACCGCAATAAGAACCAAGGCAACGGCTCCCAGCCGCAGCCACAGGATAATAATACGGACTGACAGTGGCACCCTCGTTGACTATAAAATCAGGCATTGCAGCCGTGCTGTCGGCTGTGGCAGTCATGCTTTTGACGGCCTGTGCTCCCAACCCCGATGATGCCAGCGAGTATGAGACCCTGACGAAATCGCGCTGGTGCTATGGCGACACGCTCAAGTTCCGGCCACGCATGGATGACTCCATCGCCACCGGCCGGCTTATGGTAGCTGTCAGACATGACGGCAGCTACCCATATTCCGACCTGTATCTCGAGGTGTCATATCCTCTGAATCCTACTGATTCCGCTGATCGCCGCGTACGCCGCGATACCGTCAGGATGGCTGTAGCCGACCCTTATGGCCGGTGGACAGGGCAGGGATTCGGCTCGTCATATCAAAATTCAGCCACCCTCGGCCATCGGGTCACGCTGCGTGACAGCTGCGAGGTGTATCTGCGTCAGATAATGCGCACTGACACTCTGCGCGGCATAGTCCAGGCCGGAATCATATTTACCGCGGATGCGCTGCCTGACTGACTGACTGACGTGATGTCCTTACCCACGGATGTTGAACGATAGACTGACGCCAAACGTTGATATATCACTATGACTGATAATATTATACTACTTAGCCATGACGAGCAGCAGCTGCGTCTGGGGCGTGTGCGCGAACTGATGAGGCAAGCCGGGCTTGATGCCATGCTGATAGCCGATTTCGCCAACCTGTATTATCTGACCGGACGTGTGTATTCGGGCTATGCGTATATCGGAAACCGCGACGGTGACCAGATGTATTTTGTCAAGCGCATGGAGAATCTGCGCGGTGACGGAGTGGTCAATATCCGCAAGCCTGAGCAGATGGCTGAAAGCATATTGCTTGACACTCCGGCTGTGCTCGGTCTGGAGCTTGACCTGATGAGCTATAATATGGCCGGGCGCCTCGGCAAGATATTCCCGGGTGCGCAGATTGCTGACTGCACCGGGGTGATGCGGACGGCCCGTGCTGTCAAGACCGAGGCAGAGCTTCATCTGCTGCGCCGAAGCGGCATCCTGCACGAAGGGGTCTACCGCCGTATCCCCCGCCTTTATCGCGAGGGGATGACCGACATCGAGTTTGAGATAGAGATAGAAAAGGCATTGCGTCTTGACGGCAATCTCGGACAGTTCCGTATCAGCGGCGACACGATGGAGACCCACATGGGCAGCCTGATTACAGGCGATAATGCCGACGAGCCCTCGCCCTATGACTTCGCTATGGGCGGTGCAGGTCTTGACCCATCGATTCCTACCGGCGCGTGTGGCGAACTCATCAAGCCGCATTGCTCTGTCATGGTGGACCTGTGTGGCAATTTCACGGGATATATGACCGACATGAGCCGCACATTCGCTCTCGAGTCGCTTGAGAAGCTCGCTATGGATGCCCATCAGTGTTCTATCGACATCATAGACCGTCTCGTCACTCTCGGCAAACCGGGAGTCGCGGCTGCTGAACTCTACAATGTGGCCATGGAGATGGCTACAGAGCGTCAGCTCCATACATATTTTATGGGACACCGCCAGCATGCCGGCTTCATAGGCCATGGTGTGGGCATAGAAGTCAATGAGTTGCCGGTCATAGCTCCTCGCAGCCGTGACATATTGCAGCGTCACAATGTAATAGCGCTTGAGCCGAAGTTCGTCATACCGCATGTGGGTGCCGTGGGCATAGAGAGCACATTTATCGTGCAGGACGATGGCCTGGAGTGCATCACTAATGCACCTGTAGAGATTCTCTCCCTTACCTGACCTGCTTCCCCCCACATACACATTCTAATTAGATTTTTGATACAACCCCTCATTCACATTTCCATCTATAGAGATTCTGTCAATGGTATTACCTGATAATGATACGCTGAGGCGCAAGATTGACCGTCCGGTGATACATACCGTGGGCGACACGGCTGCGCGATTAGGCATGGAGTGCTATGTGGTGGGCGGATACGTGCGTGATCTGTTTCTGGGACGCCACAGCAAGGACATTGATTTTGTGACGGTCGGCTCAGGAGTGGAGTTGGCAGAGGCCGTGGCGGCAAGCCTCGGCAAGGGTACCCACGTCAGCATCTTTCGCACCTACGGCACGGCCCAGATCAAGCACCGTGGCGTGGAGCTGGAGTTTGTCGGTGCGCGTAAGGAGTCGTACCGTCGTGATTCGCGCAATCCGCAGGTGAGTGCCGGAACTCTTGACGATGATATATCGCGACGTGACTTCACCATCAATGCGATGGCTCTCAGTGTCACTCCCGATGACTTTGGCCGTCTGGTCGACAATTTTGACGGTGTCGGTGACCTCGAACGACGCATTATACGCACTCCTCTTGACCCTGACATCACTTTCAGCGACGATCCGCTGCGGATGATGCGCGCAGTCAGATTTGCCACTCAGCTCCAGTTTGACATCGCCCCTGAGACTTTTGAGGCCATAAAGCGTAATGCTGAGCGTATCAAAATCATTACTCGCGAGCGCATAGCTGACGAGTTGCAGAAAATCATGCTGTCACCGCGTCCGTCCATAGGGTGGGTGCTGCTGCTTGAGACGGGGCTTCTGAAATTGATATTCCCCGAAGTCGCCGCTCTCCGTGGAGTGGAGACGGTGCGTGGCCGTGGCCATAAGGACAATTTCTATCATACGCTTGAGGTGCTTGACAATGTGGCCCGTAACTCTGACAATCTGTGGCTCAGATGGGCGGCACTCCTGCATGATATAGCTAAGCCGGTGACCAAGCGGTGGGACGACAGCCTCGGCTGGACATTCCACAACCATAATTTTCTCGGAGCCAAGATGCTCCCCAAACTTTTCCGCCGGCTCAAGCTTCCACAGGACGACAAACTGAAATACGTCAGCAAACTTGTCGAGCTCCATATGCGTCCGATAGCTCTGGTGGAGGATACGGTTACAGACTCGGCTGTGCGCCGCCTGCTTGTAGAAGCAGGTGACGACATAGACGACCTGATGACTCTGTGCAGGGCCGACATCACGTCAAAGAATCCTGAAAAAGTGCGCCGGAATCTTGAAAATTTCGATCATGTGGTCGCAAAAATGCAGGAGATTGAGGCCAAGGACCGTCTGCGCGCCTGGCGGCCGCCGATCGATGGTTGTATGATTATGGAGATGTTCGGGTTGCCGCAGAGCCGCGAGGTGGGCATGATCAAAAGCTATATGGAGGAGCATCTGCTTGACAGCGATAACCCTAATGACCCTGAGGAGGCCCGAAGGCTGGTCATAGAGAAAGCGGCCGAGATGGGGCTGCCTCTTTTGGATAACCACGATAACTAACCCACACGATGTATTACGTCACCAAGCATATAGAAGTATCCGGCTCTCACAGCCTTACGCTGCCATATGAAAGCAAATGCAGCCGTCTGCACGGACATAACTGGATTATAACAATCCACTGCCGCGCTCGACGGCTCAATGCCGAGGGTATGGTGGTGGATTTCAGCAAAATCAAGCAGCGTATCCATGGCTATCTTGACCATGGCAATTTCAACGAGCTGCTTCCGTTTAACCCTACTGCCGAGAACATAGCCCGGTGGGTATGTGAGCAGGTGGAGCATTGCTGGAGGGTTGACGTTCAGGAAAGTGCACATAACACCGCTTCCTATGAACTTGATGACCCTGACAGTGTGGCCTGATTTTATTATGATGTGGATATGAGATGCTATCGTGTCAATGAGATATTCTATTCCCTTCAGGGGGAGGGGGTCCACACCGGTGCAGCTGTTGTGTTCGTGCGTTTCAGCGGATGCAATAAGAGATGCAGCTTCTGTGACACTGATTTTGCATCGTCCACGCCGATGTCTGCGGCTGACATCGTAGCTGCGGTAGAACGTTTCCCGTCAAGGATTGTCGTCCTGACTGGCGGAGAACCGGCTATGCAGGTTGACGATGAGCTGGTGGCGTCGCTTCACGATGCCGGATTCACCATACATATTGAGACTAACGGCTCGCTTCCCCTGCCCGAGGGCATCGACTGGGTGACCTGCTCCCCCAAGGACAGGGACATACGTGTGCAGCGGGCCGATGAGGTGAAACTGGTCTTTACAGGCGATGACCCGGAGTGGGCGGCCTCGCTGTTTGACGGTGCGAGGCTTTCGCTGCAGCCGGTGTCGTGCCTTAACACCGCCGCTGTCGTTGACTACATCAAGTCCCACCCGTGGTGGAGGCTGTCGCTTCAGACCCATAAACTGATTGATATACCCTGACACACATATATTATGCACAGAGGCAGATATAATTATAAGGCGTTGCGGACGCTTCCCTTGGCGGTCATGGCCATAGCTGTGGTTTCGTGTGCCACTATGGGCACGCCTGAGGGCGGTCCCAAGGATGTGACTCCACCGGTGGTGGTGCGCACCAATCCTCCCCAGGGCACGCTTAACTTCTCGGGCAAGAAGGTGACGCTGACCATGAACAAGAACGTGGAGCTTGACCAGGCTTTCAGCAAGGTCATCATCTCTCCGGCACAGAAGGAGAATCCGACCATCAGAGCCAATGCTCATACGGTCACTGTGGAACTCAACGACACGTTGCTGCCCAACACCACTTATACTATAGACTTTGCCGACGCCATAAAGGATCTCAATGAGGGCAATGTGCTCGATGGATTCGCTACTGACTTTTCAACGGGCGATTTCATCGATTCGTTGCGCATAAGCGGCATGGTGCTTGAGGCTCGTACTCTTGAGCCGGCTGTGGGTTTTCTGGTGGGCGCGTACACCAATCTTGCTGACTCCGCCATTGAGACGTTGCCGTTTGAACGCATCACCAAAACCAACGCCAAGGGCCAGTTTACACTCCGCAATCTCAAGTCTGCCCCATACCGCATCTTCGCTATCAATGATGTCAACAATGACAAGCATTGGGACCGCTCCGAGGACATAGCTTTCTATGATACCCCCGTCACTCCGGATGTGGAGCACATAGAGTATGCCGACACTATCAGATATTCACGCGGTGACAGTGTGGTGATGAGGAGCATACCACGCTATCTGCCTGACGATTTGCTGCTTGCCTGGTTTAATGAAAACTACCGTGCGCAGTATGTCAAGGAGTATCAGCGTCCTGACCGTAACCGTCTGACTGTCACTTTGGGCGCTCCCACCGACTCCTTGCCGCAGATAATCGCGCTGACTGACAGTGGCGACGTGAATCTTATGGCTGCTTCGGTGGTCAATTCGTCGCTTACCTGCGATACCATAGAGCTGTGGCTGCGTGACTCCTCTCTGATTAAGATGGATTCGCTCAGAATCCGACTCGCTGTCTATCAGCCTGATTCGGCCGATGTCATGTACTGGAAGACTGACACTCTGGATTTCAACTACAAAGCCCCCCAAAAGAGCAAAAAGCAGCTCAAGGAGGAGGAAGAACTGGCCAAGGCGCGTGAGCAGAAACGTATAGATGACTCCATAGCCGGTATTGTCGACTCGTTGCCCAAGGTGACCGCGCCTGAGAGGTTTATCTCGTTTGACATAGTGAATGGCTCGACTCAGGACGTCAATACTCCGCTGCTGTTTAAATCGTCGGAACCGCTCGACACCCTTTTGGCATCCGGCATCAGGATGGAGATGAAGAAAGATACCCTGTGGATACCGGCTCCTTCGCCTGTCTTGATGCAGCTGTCGGCTAATCGTCCCATGCAGTTCGTGGCCGAATATGAGTGGCAACCGGCCACAACCTATCGTCTGACAGTCGATTCGGCAGCCGTCGTTGGTATGTATGGCGACTACAACCGCCCGGTGAGCAAGGAATTGACCACGAGGGCGCTGAGTGACTATGGCTCTATCATATTCAGCGTTACAGGCATGGATTCAGTGCCGGCTGTGGTCGAGTTGCTTGACGGCAGTGACAAGGTGCTTCGCACTTTGCCGGTTGAGCAGGGGCGTGCCGCTTTCCGATACCTGCAGCCGGGCACATATTATGCACGTCTCTACCTTGACAAGTCTGCCACCGGTACCTATGGCAATGGCAGCGCATCCAAGGGCCGTTTCCGGCAGCCCGATGAGGTGTACTATTTCCCCAAAAAGATTAATCTGAAAAAGAATTGGGACATAGAGCAGCCGTGGGACATAAACATGTTGCCTGTTGACATGCAGAAGCCTGTCGACATACGTAAGGTCAAACCCAAAGAGGGCGACATGCCGCAGCAGAGTGCCGACGAAGAGGAAGAGAACAAGCTTCCACCGGGCCTGTGATGAAGCTCTCTGCTTTTTCATGGACTAACCGACTTCATTTGTAAACCCCCAAACACCCCATATTATGGAAAATCTAAAGAAAGACATCAAAGTTTTTGAATCTGAGATAACCGACGTGGTCAACCAGTATATCGATAACGAAGGAGAATACACCGACAATGTCCAGATGGAAATCAACCCCATGACACTTGAAGTGGCTCTCGTTGATCCTGAAACCGACATTCCTGACCGCGACTACTATCCCATCATGGACCTTATAAAGATGAGCACATCAGCCCCCGGCCAGTGGGAACCCGATGCCGATGCCATCTCCCAGGTCGCCGCCGACTATATAATAGTAGCATAACCCCCTGCCATCCAGTGCAGAAACACATTTTAACACCCTTTCTGCTGATATTTCCGCATGAAAAGTTTGGCGGTTACGCACGGAAAGCGTAACTTTGCACTCGCTTTCGGGAAGGGAGCTTCCCCGAAGGGGCCGCGGCGGCAGCCGCGCTCCGGGGCAGGAAGGCACCGCGGAAACAAAAACCGCGAAAAAATTTGCGGTTACGGAAATTATTCGTAACTTTGCAAAACCTTTCCGGCGAAAAAAAACGGGGCCGCAGCGGCGGACGCCCGGCCGGATACCGAGGACACTGAAACGATTACAATAGACAAGAGAGATGAAGTAGTACAAGAGCCGCAGGGCGCAAGCCCTGCAGGCCTCGTCAATTACCGAGTCGAGACAGGTTAGATTCCGATAAACAAGGAATATCCGTCCTGTCGCCGGGGCAAACACCAAGGAAATCTTCAAACGAGATAACCAACAACGGAGAGTTTGATCCTGGCTCAGGATGAACGCTAGCGACAGGCTTAACACATGCAAGTCGAGGGGCAGCGGGGGCGCGGCAACGCGCCCGCCGGCGACCGGCGCACGGGTGAGTAACACGTATGCAACCTGCCCGCCACAGGGGTATAACCGCGGGAAACCGCGACTAATCCCGCATGACGCCGGGGGAGGGCATCCTTCCCCGGCCAAAGGAGCGATCCGGTGGCGGATGGGCATGCGGCGCATTAGCTAGTCGGCGGGGTAACGGCCCACCGAGGCGACGATGCGTAGGGGTTCTGAGAGGAAGGCCCCCCACACTGGTACTGAGACACGGACCAGACTCCTACGGGAGGCAGCAGTGAG